>Ga0233397_1000436_pt1 | contig 20604 bp, 16 predicted proteins | sample 35DmetaG_FD_189957 | JGI IMG/M metagenome (GOLD analysis project Ga0233397, IMG submission 189957) | Seawater microbial communities from Monterey Bay, California, United States - 35D | ecosystem: Environmental > Aquatic > Marine > Coastal | place: USA: California | collected 2016-10-20
TAGCTGTTTTTTTATTAAGCATAATACTTTTTGATTCATCGTCTAAATGAATATATACAATATTATTTTGATCAAAAAAAAGGTCCGTAAATATATTATTTTTTATTTCTAAGGATTCTAATATTACAGGCTGACTTAACTCAAAATAAACCAATAACGCTGTATTTTCACCATCACCATTTAATCTTTTTTGCTTAATTTTTAAAGATATTCTTTTCCCATTTGCTTTAATATAAAAAAACCGGTTTATATAGTTGAGAAGTAATTCGTTAGCCTTAATTGGCTCATTAGGTTGACAAAAAGCAAGTTCATCACTTTTGGGATTAAATAATAACGCTTCATTTACATCAGTTAAAAATAGTTTGAGATGAATTGATATCAATTTTGTACTTGAAGTATATTCAATTTCACAAAGCGATAGGCGAAGAGGATGTGCGTCTAAATTATTAAAAGAAGCAAGAGTAAGTAAAATAATTAACCACCGTATAGTCATTAATTTATAAAAATAATTACGCAGATGAATCTGACTTAATTCTTTCAGAAATTGCTTGAACTTCTTTAAAAACTCTAATTAAATTACCACCCCAAATTTTTGCAATTTGTTCTTCGTTATAACCACGTCTTACTAATTCAATGGTAATATTCATTACTTCACTAGCATCAAAAACTCCTTCAATTCCCCCACCACCGTCAAAGTCGCAACCAATACCAACATGATTAATCCCTGCTATTTTTATAATATGATCAATATGATCAACCACATGTTTTACTGTAGCTGGCGGAGTTGGATACTTTTCATTTATTTCTTGAAATTCTTTTCTAAGAAAAACTTTTTCTTCATCTGTCATTTTATCAATATCCTTCATTTTAAAACGATGTGCAGCTATTGCAGAATCAAGTTCTATATTTGGAGGAACTTCTCTTAGATAATTAGCTAACATTGTCAATTGAACTACTCCACCATTACTTGCCATAAGCCTTAACATCTCATCTGTCATATTGCGTTTATGATTAGTTACCGCTCTTGCATTAGAGTGAGTAGCAATGATTGGTGCTTTAGATAGTTTTATGGCGTCATAAAAAACACTATCACTGCCATGGGAAACGTCAACCATAATACCTAGGCGATTCATCTCACTAACTACCTTCGATCCTAACTTACTTATACCGCCATGTTCTGATCCTTTCGGATCAGTTGAAGAATCTGCTAAATCATTATTTGAGGAATGAACTAAAGTAATGTAACGGACTCCTTTATTAAAGTATGTTTCTACATTTGAAAGATCTTCTCCTATTGGATATCCATTTTCAATTCCAATATAAATAGCTCTCTTTCCCTCTTTTTCAAGGGAATAAGCGTCTTGTGGGTTAATTGCCAACCCAACATTATCTGAATTTCTTTCGATTGAAACTAAAATAGAATCAATCATTTGAATGCAAAGTGATTTTGCTCTTGAATTACCTTTATCATTTCGAATATCCTGTGCAACAAAGGCAGCAAAAAAAATTGCATCCAAATCACCTTCTTTCATTCTTGGATAATCAACCTTTGATCCCGTTTCGTTTGGATCATGTCGCTTTGACATGTCAAAACCAGGTTCGATCATCCTTATAGGGGTGTCGGCATGTGTATCAAGTGTAAGAACCTTTTTATGTATTTTAAGAGCTCTTTCAATTAATTCTTCTTCAGTTTCTAATTTAGAATTTTTACTAGTTCTGTTTTCTTTACAGCTATTTAATAAAAAAAAGCATAAAACAAAGACCAATTGGAATTGATGTTTCATTTTTAAGGGAGGTTTAATAAATTATTTAAATATAATAAAAAGCTTTAGGCTTATGAACCTATTTTTTGAATCAGCTAAACTTGAGTTTCAAATATCTTTTTACAAAGCTAATTTCTATCACTCTGTTTTGATAAATAACAATGGACTAAACAATATCATTAACTTAATCTTCTTCATGAGAATAATCTATAGCATATGGCGATGATTTTAATATATCAAGTTTAAAACTTAATACATTTATAAGTTTTAATTTATTTTAACCTAATATCTTTGTTGTTCATTTTAGTAGTAAAAATTATATTATGAATAGACATCTGTCTTTAAGATCCGGAAATCCTGTTCTTTCAAAAAAAACGTTTACCAATACAATTTCTGCTGATAATCAGATGACTATTGAAGGGACTGTGAATAAAACCGCAATAAGCCTTTTACTTCTTATAGGTACAGGTTATTTTACTTTTGATGTAATCAATCCTATTTTATTAATTGGATGTGGAATAGGGGGCTTTGTATTAGCTATTATTACTGTTTTTAAAAAAGAATGGGCTCCAATAACTGTTCCTATTTATGCTGTATTAGAGGGTGGAATGTTGGGAGGAATATCTTACATGTATAATTCATTATATGATGGAATTGTAACAAATGCTATACTTTTAACAGTAGGGATATTAGTTTCATTATTAATAGCTTATCGATCAGGCTATATAAAAGCTACCGAAAATTTTAAACTTGGGATATTTGCAGCAACAGGGGGGATTGCAATAGTCTATTTAATAAACTTTATCATGGGATTTTTTGGCTCAGGTCTTGGTGTTATGAGTGTAAATAATGCTTCTCCATTAAGTATTGGATTTAGCATTGTTGTAGTTATAATAGCTGCTCTAAATCTAGTATTAGATTTTGATTTTATAGAAGAGGGTTCCGAAAAAGGCGCCCCTAAATATATGGAATGGTATGGGGCATTCGGTTTATTAGTCACTCTAATATGGTTATATCTTGAAATATTGAGGTTATTAGCAAAACTTAACTCAAGAAGGTAATATTTCTAAGATTCAAAACTAAATTTTAAACCAGCATTTTTTTCTAGTCTTGTTAAAAGAGAGTCTCCCATTGCTACTGAGGGTGTTAAAACACCACTTTTATTTGGTAATTTATCTTTTGCTAAGCAAACAGCAGATTCAGCCAACATCTTTGAAGTAGATCCATATCCTGGATCCATATCTCCAGTAACCTTGGCAAAAGCATTAGATCCATCCTCTAAGATGATATAAAACCTTAAATTATAAAATCCTTTTTCTATTTTTTTACTTGTTGGGCCCTCTCCAGGATTAGGGAAAAAGCTATCTAAGACTTTTTTCAATAAAGATCCGTGTTTAGCGTACATAATTAATCCAATTAAAACAGTGCTTATAATGCCTTTAATTCTCCCAAAAAGACCTTTTCCAAAAATTGTGCCTTCATCATATCTAAAATTTTTACCATAAGAATGATTGCTTAAAGAATTACTTCGCCTTACTACTTTTGTATTAATACTTGCCATAACAAATGGACCAATCCAACTTTGAGATGCATTATCAAAAATAACACTTTTTAAATCTGATTTATCTTCACCAAACTGATCCTCTAAGGGGTTCAATCCGTATGGATTAATTAAGACCTTATAAACCATCTTGTCTCTTTGAGATTCCTCCAGAACTCGACTTAAGCTAGCATAAGTACCCCCACTAATTCCACCACTTAAAGCAGCTACTCTCATTTTTATTTCTAGGGCTTTAATCCCTTTTTTGTCTTTAGATTCTCTTTGAATAAAATATACACCCATATCTGATGGAATAGAATCAAATCCACAAGTGTGTACAATTTTAGAACCATTAATTTTAGCTGATGAATGATGATTATTAATCATTTTATGAATCCATTGAACCTCTCCGGCTAGATCACAGTAATGGATATGAGACTTGATACAAGCCTCCACTAAATTGGAACCATATTTAGCATACGGACCGACAGTAGTACAAATGACTTTAGTTCTATTAACCATATTCATCAAACTAACTTTATCATCACTATCAGCTATAATTAATGGAACATCCTTATTAGCTACTTCATCTCTTACTTTTTTTAGCTTAATTAAGTTTCTACCTCCCATTGCCCACTTTAAATCGCCAGTGACACCGTATTTATTAAATAGGTATAAAACAACTAATCTTCCAGTAAATCCAGAAGCACCCCAAACTATAATATCAAACTCCCTTGATAGATTCATAATTAAGTTTTATAAAATGAAATTATTTGTTAGACATAAATACTCAGAAGATGGATTATACTGCTTCAATTTTTTTATTGTTTTAATGAGAGGCCAATTTAAATTATACCAAACCCACAAAGTATCATAAGTATTGCAAGTCCCTTAAGCAGACGGATTTTTCTCATAAAATTGACTTTAAAAAAATATTGTTAAATCTACAATATTTTCAAACCATTTTTTATTGACCTTTCAATTTTATGAAGGGGGACATAATAATTATTTTTTTTATAAAAGAGTGGTAATTAATTGACACAAAAACTCTTTTTTTATAAAATGAAAAATATTCAATTTTTGACTTTTTTTCAGTTATTTTGATCATTTTTGGTCGTTTTTTAACCATTTTTAATGATTTTAAGTCATTTTTTGTCAATTTTTAATTTTTGAATTTTCTAGTATTTCATTAATTAACAATGAGTATTTTTAATTAATTACATTTAAATAAACAAATCCCATGAAAAGATTATTTTTTATTTTATCATTTTTAGTTATCAATCATGTTAGCGGACAAATTAATCAAGAACTTGTTCATTTTCAAAGTGCAAATCCATTTTCATTAAGTGATATTATAAATGATCTTGATAAATTGGAAAAACAAAATGTTTTTGGGAAATTAACTATTCCTCTGGACAGTTTAAATCCAAATAAAAAATATCCTTTAATTATTGGAGTTGCAGGTAGTATGGGTTGGAGAAAACATCATCTTGACTACATGAAGATTTACCAAGAGGAAGGATTTGCAACATTTGAATTAAACAGTTTTAAAAGTAGGGGCATAACTTCAACTGTGGGTTCACAAAATCAGGTAACTGCAGCAGCAATGATACTTGACTCATATCGAGCACTAGATAAACTTGCAAAACATTCTAATATTGACAAAAATAAAGTAGCGATTACTGGTTGGAGCCTTGGAGGAGCTGTGGCTCTTTTTTCGGGTTGGATGCCACTGAAAAATATTATTTCAGAGGAACTTAGTTTTGCCGCTCATTTAGCCTTTTATCCTCCTTGTTTTTTTAATCCACAAAATATATTATTTACAAAAGCCCCAATGCATATTTTAATAGGGGAAGATGATAACTGGACCCCATCTAATCCTTGTGAAAATCTTGTAGATATCTTGTCTGAAAACAATAATATTGGAATTACAGTTTATCCGAATTCACACCATGGATTTGATAGTGAAGAGCCTGTTCATAGAAATGAAAATGGATATAGCTTCAAAAATTGTCTATTTGATTTAACTGAAAAAGGAGATGTATTAATGAATTATCTTGGTTTGCCGATGTCTAATCCGATCCTTCAAAAGATTGGATTTTTATTTTGTGTAGATCGTGGAGTAAGTATTGGGGGAAATTCTGAGGCAAGAAAAAAATCTTTATCATTTGCCAAAAGTTTTATGAAGAGATCCTTAACAAATAACTAGATTTTAATAAAATTAAACCAAGAGATAAAACAGTTGTCTAAAATTGACATCTTGATTTCTTAATAATAAAATTCAATACTGAATGAAATTTAGTATTTATCTCAAAAACACTGTTTTAATTACACTATTATTTGCCTTAAATTCAATTAAAAGTAATGGTCAAACAGAAAAAAAACGTTCAGTTTTTGTTAAAAAGATTGATCAGAATATTCTTCTTGATGGTGTATTAGACGAAGATATTTGGGATCAAGCAGAAATAGTAACTGATTTTTGGCAGATGTTTCCTACTGACTCACTGCAATCTAGAAATGAAACTATAGTAAAATTACTTTATGATGATACCAATCTTTACATTGGCTCTTTTTCAAAAGGTATTGGTCCAGATTTTAGAGTAAGTTCATTGAAAAGAGATTTCAGTGCACGCTCTAATGACAACGTTACAGTTCTCTTCGATACCTTTCGTGATGGACAGAACGCTTTTTTATTTGGAGTTAATGCCTTAGGGGTTCAACGTGAAGGCTTAATCTCTGACGGGGGAACTGCTGTTTCAGGTTTTAGTTTAACATGGGATATTAAATGGCAGACAGCTAGTACTCGAAAAGATGACTCATTTACCATTGAAATTATTATTCCTTTAAACTCCTTAAAATATCCTGAAGGGGTTAAAAAATGGGGATTTCAAGCTTATCGTTTTGATATGCAAAGTAATGAGCGAAGTTCGTGGTCTCCTGTACCTCAAAATCAAATTCCTATTAATTTAGGATATCTTGGTGAACTTGTTTTTGAACAGCCTCTAACCAGGAATAAGACTCCACTATATCTTATTCCTTATGTGAATGGAATATCATCAAAAAGCTTTGAAGAAAATTCTACTAATAATTCACTGACTATTGGAGGTGATTTGAAAGTAGCTATAGGAAATGGTCTGAATTTAGACGTAACTCTCAATCCAGATTTTTCTAATGTAGAGGTGGATAATATTATCACTAACCTGACTCGTTTTGAAATTTCTCTACCTGAAAAACGCCAATTTTTCATTGATAATGGAGATTTATTTAAAAATTTTGGAGGAAGTAGGGAAGCAGTTCCGTTTTTTTCACGTCGTATTGGAATTGCCAGAGATGGAGAGGGAAACACCATTCAGAATAACATTTTGGGCGGTGTCAGGTTAAGTGGTAAAATAGATGAAAATTGGAGACTTGGAGTTTTAAGCATTCAAAATCAAGAGGACTTAAGCAATGAAATAGCCTCCAATAATAATACTATGTTTGTCTTACAAAGAAAGGTTTTCAAACAATCCCAGATTGGAGCTTTTATAGTAAATAGAGAAAGTCTCAAAGATTATGAGTTTTTAAAAGAAAAAGATCGTTATAACAGAGTTTTTGGGTTAGACTACAATCTGAATTCAGCGAATAATAAATGGATTGGAAAGTTTTATACTCACAAATCATTTCAGCCCGACGACTCTGAAGGAAATCTTTCATCAGGGGCATCTCTTATTTATAATACTCGTATTTGGCGTTTATCCTCTAAATGGGTATATGTAGATCAAGATTTTCGTTCCGACTTAGGATTTATTCCACGAACTGGGATTATCAAAACTGGTATTTCTGGCGAGCGTACTTTTTATCCAAAAAGGGGAAGAATAAATTCACACAGTATTCAATTGTCAAATTATAGTTGGCAACAAAAAAGTTTAGATTATAAAAAAACAGATCATTTTAGAAGATTTGAGTATAATATTGAGTTTAAAAAACAGAATCAACTTGGATTTTCGGTAAGAAACCAATTTATATATTTATCAAATCCCTTTGATCCAACAAGATCTGAAAATGGAGAACCTCTTCCTGCAAACATTGATTATACTTTTAATCAATGGTCAGTTGAATACCAGTCTAACCTCGCAAATTTATTTAACTTTTCGTCAGAACTTTCATACGGTTCTTTTTTCAATGGTACACGATTTTCTTATCAGGGAAATACTGAGTTTCGAATTCAACCTAAAGTTGTTATGAGTTTACTCTGGGACTACAATCAAGTTCGACTTCCAGAACCTTACCCATCTGCCAATATTATTTTAATAAGTCCTAAAGTAGAATTGACTCTGAATAAAAAACTGTTTTGGTCTACTTTAGTCCAATACAGTAATCAATCAGATAATTTGGGTATAAATTCAAGATTACAATGGCGTTTTGCTCCACTTTCAGATTTATACCTTGTATATAACGATAATTATTTTACTCGTGATTTCGGTCCTATATTCCGGTCAATAAATCTTAAACTAACCTACTGGTTGAGCTTATAAGAATTATTTTATTAATAAACTGAGAGATACAGTTTATATATTATAATTTAAATAGACTTAAAAAATAAATCCTTCCAAGCAAAGACTTTTTGTTACATTTAAATCTTAAAGTTAAAAATTTGAAAAAAATATTTCTTTGCTCATTTTGTCTTGTTTTATTATTTGGTTGTAATAGGGGAATTCCTAAAAACAAAAATGTATCTGATTTAGAATCTATGGAGCGTAAAACTACATTTGTAGATCTGAATGATAATAAAGTAAATTTAAGAGCATATAAAGGAAAAAAAATTATAATCAATTACTGGGCTACTTGGTGTGGACCATGCATAAAGGAGATGCCTGGTTTGAAAAGAGCTGAAGAAATATTAAAAAATCACAACTACACTTTTTTGTTAGTTTCTGACGAAACAATTTCAAAAATATCTAAGTTTAAAAATATTAAGAATTTTGACTTTAACTTTTTGAAATCAGTTGAATCTAATGAAATGCTTGGAATTTATTCTTTACCAACATCATATATCTTTGACGAAAATGGAAAAAAAATTGAAACTATTGTTGGAACAATTACATGGGATTCTGAACAAATAATAAATAAGCTTAAAATATTATAATATGAAGAAGTTTACTATTATTTTTTTTTTCTTAGCTATTTCATGTACATCTAAAGATGTTGTAGTAAAAGAAATCCGTTTTTTACATGAGAATAGTAATGCGCAGCCAAGTCTTGTTTCTGGGGAGGGTTCTTTATCATTATCATGGATCTCCTCTAATGAAGGGAATAAATCTACCTTAAATTTCAGTCAACTCAAAGAAGGGAAATGGACTAATACTCAAACAATGGCGACTGGTTCCAACTGGTTTGTTAATTGGGCTGATTTTCCAGCTCATGCAATCAATGAAAATTTAATTTTATCAAGTTATTTAAAGAAATCTGATTCTGGTACTTATACGTATGATGTTATTTTAAGTCTCCAAAAATTATCTGGAGAGAAAGTAAAAGAAGATTTTTTATTAAATACCGATGGTGTTAAAGCAGAACATGGCTTTGTAAGTATAATACCCAACCACAACCAGGGATTTTTTATTACTTGGCTGGACGGTAGAAATACTGTAGATAAAGATCTAGATGGATATCATAAGCCAATGACCATACGCTTTGCTGAAATTACAAATAAGGGAGATATTATAGATGAAAGTGAACTTGATTCAGCGACTTGTGATTGCTGTCAGACATCAATAGCAGTTACTAATAAAGGACCTGTAGTTGTTTACAGGGATAGGAGTGATAAAGAGGTTCGAGACATTTATATTGCCCGAAAAATAAATGGTATTTGGGGAGTTCCAACTCCTATTCATAATGATGGTTGGGAAATAAACGGATGCCCCGTAAATGGCCCTAAGGTTGCCTCTAATTCAAATAATTTAGCTATTAGCTGGTTTACTGTTTCTAACGAAAAGCCAACAGTAAATCTTTCGTTTTCAAAATCTAATGGGGCTTCTTTTGGTACCCCAATAAAAATTAACGATGATGATGCTATCGGTAGAGTAGATGTTGCTTTCTTAAATCCACAGGAAGTCTTAGTTAGTTATATTGAAGGTGATGATGTTGGGACATATTTAAGAATAAAAAAGGTATCAATAGATGGAAAAGTTTCAGCACCAATTACAATTTCTAAAATTGACGGTGGAAGAAATTCAGGAGTCCCTCAATTAGAAATATTAGATAATGAGGCATTTATTGTTTGGACTGTTTTAAAAGGTAAAAAAAATCAACTAAAGACTGTCAAATTAAGTTTTAAGGATACATAAACTAGACATAAATAATCACCTTCTATTATCAGCAGGTAAATAGAAGATATAAAATATATTTCTAATATCTCAATTATTTTACTCCATGCATCATTCTAACTATTTTATTGTTTGCAAACAACATAATTATTCCAACTGCAATAGGAATAACAGTAAAAATTAAGAAAAAGAAACTCATTCCATAATTCTCAACAATTGGATCTATATAACTCCCGGTAAATCCTGCAGCAGTATTTGCAATAAAATTAGCAACAAACCATACCCCAAACATTAAACCAACTAAATTTTTTGGAGCTAATTTACTAACATAAGAAAGTCCTACTGGAGAAATACATAACTCACCAATTGTATGGAAAAAATAGGCTAAAATTAAAAACAACATACTTACAGATGCAGTCTTAGCTCCTAATGGAATATTATATGAGCCGTAAGAAAGAACTGCAAATCCTATTGCCAATGAAATTAGACCAAAGCCAAACTTATAAGGACCTGATACATTGTACTTACTCTGCCATATTTTTGAAATTAATGGAGCAAAAACTATTATATAAAATGAATTTAAAATTCCATACCAAGAAGCAGGAACCTCAGTAGATGGATTATTAAATTCTCTGGCAAGCATCCAGATAATTATTAACCAAATAACTAAAAAACTTGATATTAAGAATATGCTTGAAATTTTATAAACTAAAAAAACGTTCAAGCATAGGAGATAAATTATATAACTTATTATTATCATTGGAACTATTGTAATTAATGAATTAAATATTTTAAATACTAAAGCACCACTCCCGTCAAGTAACCTATTTGTATAGTCAGATGCAAAAATTGTCATTGAACCTCCAGCCTGTTCAAAAGCCCACCAAAAGAAAATTACACAAAGGGAAAAAATAACAATAACATAAAGCCTATCATATACGATTTTTGATGAAATTTTTTTATTTGTGTTTAACGATTTATCAATTTGTTTCTCCGAATAAATATCATTTTCAAAAACTCCAATATTTCCAAAAATTTTCTGAGCATAATAAAATTGTAACATTCCTAAAAACATAAAAACTCCAGCTAATCCAAAACCATAGTGCCATCCAATATTTTCTCCAATATATCCACACAACAAAATTCCCAGAAATGCTCCTGAATTAATTCCCATGTAAAATATAGTATATCCAGCATCTTTGTCCTGTCCCTCAGTCTTATATAGTTGACCTACAATTGAACTTATATTAGGTTTAAAAAAACCATTACCAATTATTAAAAATATTAAACCTAAATAAAGAAAAAGATCATTAAAAACTTCAAATGCCATTGATGCGTGGCCCAAAGTCATTACAAATGCTCCTAATATTACTGCATTTCTGTAGCCTAAAAATTTGTCTGCGATTAGACCTCCAAAAATAGGAGTTATATATACCAAACCAGTATAAATACCATACAATGCTAAAGCTTCACTTCTTTCCCATCCCCATCCTCCATCATTAAATGAAGAAACTAAAAAAAGAACCAAAATTGCACGCATACCGTAATAAGAAAAACGCTCCCACATTTCTGTAAAAAACAATATGTATAATCCTGAAGGATGTCCAAGAACTGTTTTTTGATTAAGTTCACTACCATTGTATGTAAAGTTCATAATATAAATTATTTAAATAAAATTAGACCTTTTTTTTAAATGACGATTTTAGATATTGAAAAAGCTTCTTTTGAAAAATTTTACACAAAATTAATCGAAGGATATTTTAAAAATGATAGTTTAATTCTTAAACAAATCAAGAAAGAAATTACTTTGCCATAGAGCAAATAATTCTACTTTCGATACTAATCCCAACAATATGTTGAGATCAATTTGACTTTTAAGATCTGACCCTACAACAATCGAACAAATAACTACATCAAAAGTTTTCTATATTAGCGGCTTATTAATCTTAACCCTATTTAAATATAAAAATCGTTTTTTAAAACCCATGCCCCTTGTATTTTGACTTGGAGTGCCTGTCAAATTTTGGGTTTAAATTCCAACAAGATTAAAAACCACTGCCCAAAGTGTCCTAGTTTAAAAGAAAAATCGAACTGTTTAAAATTAATTTACTCTTAAATATTCATTTTTATCATCACTCCATTTAAAGTCAGACGTTATTTTGTCATTAACTGGATTATAAAAAACTTCAAGATATTTTAACCTGTCTATTCCTTCAACCTTAACTTGTGCAATGAAAGTGTGAAAATGGTATCTATCAAATGGACTTACAAAAGTATTGTATGAATTCCAGATAACGTTTCGGGTATATTCCAAGTTTGTAAAATTTGAATTATTGAAAGAGCGTATAAGCTCATTTATATTTGCAGCATTTATAGGGACTATTTCTTTTTCACTTAGATTTAATCTTTCTATTTCATCGATAAAACCTTGATGCTGTAAAATAAATTCATTAATATTTGGAATGTCATCCTGATTTGAAATTTCTAGTTTAAATAGATTAGGTATTTTTTTTTGAGCTAAAGCTTGCTCGTTTAATAAGTTAAATTCTTCGTCTCTAGAGTCCCATTCAAAGTTAGTGTCAACTTTCTTTTCATGTGGGTTGTATAATACTTCAAGATACTTAAGCCTTTCTACATCTTTTACTTTTACTTGTATAATATATTTACTTAATTGATTTCTTTTAGTTGGACTAATAAATGTTTCATATGAATCCCAAACTATACTTCTAGTCAACTCTACTAGACCATAAAATTTTTCCTGAATAAAAAATCTAATTAATTTATTTATTTCTTTATCATTAATTGCATTAACCTCACCTGCATCATTTTGCTCAAATGAATTATGTTGATCAATAAAATCCTTTATCTTGATGGAAGATAATTGTGCTTGTGAGATATTAATAAAAAGAAGTGATATAAATATTGAATTTTTCATGATGATAATTTAATATATTATGTCTTAAAGCTAATTCTAAAATAACCTTATAAGCATTTCTATTTTAAATGCTGAAAGGGTCGGAACTGAATTGAAATATTTTCATTAGTTAATAAGACTTCAGATTCATAAGCTTTTCAGCTTTTTATAAAAATTACAAATACGACTAATTTTTTTTAAACTCTCAAATTTACTAATTCCATTCCAAAGATTTAATTAATCTTCATAATGAAATAGTTTTAGGGTATTAGAGAGGTGTTATTATAAAAATAGTGACTTAAATTTATTAAAATATTTTGAACTAGCAGGCTATATACCATTATAGGCACTCTAGTCTCAAAATAAAAATCAGATTTAATTTTAGGGATGGGGGTCTTATTTCAAAGTTTTAGGTTGGAATTTTTTGACTTTAATCGTACAAATACATATAATAAAAAACCCTAACATATTGATATTAAATATATTAGGGAATTTACTTGCGGAGAAAGAGGGATTCGAACCCCCGGAGGTGTGACCCTCAACAGTTTTCAAGACTGCCGCATTCGACCACTCTGCCATTTCTCCAATGCGGTTGCAAATATACATTCCTTTTTCATATTAGAAAATAATTAATTCTTCTCTTTTATGTATAGGATTAGGCTCTACTTTGTATTTTTAGAAAAGCTTATGGAAGAAGTTTTTCAATTATTATTTCTTATAGTTACTGGTTTTTTAGCTGGAGTTGTAAATACCCTAGCAGGAGGTGGTTCTCTTTTTACACTTCCAGTTTTGATTTTTTTAGGTTTACCACCTCAAGTGGCTAATGGAACTAATCGTATAGCGATTGTAGTTCAGTCTTTGAGTGGTGCTATGGGATATCGAAGTAAGGGAGTAAGTAGCTTCCCCTTCAACATCTATTTAGGAATAAGCTCAAGTTTTGGAGCTTACATAGGAGCTCAAATAGCTATTGATATTGAAGGATATATCTTCAATAAGGTACTTGCTATAATTATGGTTATCATAGGTGTTTTGATTCTTTTTCGTCAAAAAAAGTTGGAACTTGAATTGCCTGAACGTCTAGAGGGAAAGTATCTTTTTTGGAGTATTCTTGGTTTTTTTGTAATAGGTATTTACGGAGGTTTTATTAATGCAGGTATTGGCATTGTTATTATGTTATTTTTAAACCGTTTGAACCACATGTCTTTAGTCAAGACTAATGCGACTAAAGTTGCTGTAGTTTTTATCTATTCAACTGTAGCTTTGATTCTTTTTTCTTACAATGATGCCGTGGACTGGAAGATTGGAATCTTTATGGCTTTTGGCACCAGTTTTGGTGCATGGTTTGCTAGCCGCTGGTCAGTGAAGAAAGGTGATAGAGTGATTCGCTTAGCTATGCTTGTCACTATTTGTATAATGGCAGTAAAGCTCTGGTTTTTCGATTAATTTTAATAATTTTTATATCCTTCAATAGTAATTCCGTATCCTGTAATTCCAATTCTTGGTTCTTGTTTTGAATTACTAATCACCTTCAACCTTTGTATCCCTATATCATGCAATATTTGAGCTCCAATTCCAAAATCTTTACTATCCATTTTCATTGGAGGGACTTCATCTATTTTTCCTTCCTGCTGCATTTCTATAAGTGTATCAATACGTGCTAAAAGATTTTCCGGACTTTGTTCTTGATTGATAAACAGTAGGGCTCCTTTTTCCTCTTGATTAATTAATTTAAAAATATCATCTAAACGCTGATGAATAGAGCCTGTTAGCATGCCCAAAATATCATTTGTTATTTTTGAGGATTGTATTCTTGTTAGAATCATTTCATCCTTACCCCAATTCCCTTTAGTAAGCGCTAAGTGAACATTTCCGTTTGTTGTTTGCTCATAAGCACGCATACGAAATTTTCCATAACGAGTATTTATTTCATGATCAACTTTTTTTACAATAAGACTGTCGTGCTGCATTCTGTAGGAAACCAAATCTTCTATAGATACTATTTTGAGATTAAACCTTTTTGCTACTTCTAAAAGTTGAGGTAATCTTGCCATTGTTCCATCTTCATTCATTATTTCAACTATAACTCCTGCAGGTTTAAATCCAGCAAGTCTTGCAAAATCAATTGCAGATTCTGTATGTCCAGTTCTTCTTAATACTCCACCGCTTTTTGCAATTAGTGGAAAAATGTGTCCAGGTCTAGAAAGGTCATAAGGTGATGTTTTTTCATCGACTAATGCCTTAACAGTAAGTGCTCGGTCTGAAGCTGAAATACCAGTTGTAACTCCTTTACCTTTTAAATCGACAGAAACAGTGAAAGCAGTTTCCATTGGATCTGTATTGTTGGAGACCATTTTTCCTAAATGAAGATCTTGACAACGGTCCTCGGTTAAAGGGGTACAGATTAGTCCCCTTCCGTGTGTTGCCATAAAATTTATTAATTCAGGAGTAATTTTTTCAGCTGCAGCTATAAAATCTCCTTCATTTTCTCTATTTGCATCATCAACTACAATAATAACCTCACCATTTTTTATAGCTTTTATACCTTCTTCAATACTGTTTAATTTGATTAAATTTTGTTTCATGATATTTTTAGGAAAGGGATTTTTTTAATCAATTTTAAAATGGGGTAAAAAACATCATATAAACTTACAGAACCTTTGTCAGCTGAAGCTCTTTTGGTTAATATATATGAAAATGGAGCTAAAATCAGAGTGGCAATCCATGTTGCAAAGAATGGAGGTATGCTGTTGTCTTCAGCAGCATTTTTACTAAAAAGCCCAATATAATGATAGGTTAAAAATATTATAATTGATAGCACTAAAGGAAGACCAATACCACCTTTTCGAATGATGGCACCTAAAGAGGCTCCGATAAGGAATAGAAAAAGTGAAACGAATAGTAAAGTATACTTTTCATGAAGTGTTATTTTATGGAGATTAATTAATTTTTGAAAAGCAAAAAACTGGGTATTTTTTGCTTTTAGATCTCGAAGTGATTTTTTCAATTTATTAATGCTTTCATCATACAACCTTACTTTTTTCCAATTTTCATCCATTATAACAAAACCTAAAATATCTGACGGTATAGAGTCATTTTGAAGAATTTTTTTGTTTTTACGAGCTGAGTTACTAATTGCACTTTGTTTTGAAAAATTATAACTAAATACGGTTTGTTCTTCTTCAAAATTGGTTTGAAGAGTGTCAATACTTTTTTGAAGCTGATTGATTTTTTGCATTCTAAATGAAGTTGTGATGTTCTCTTCTTCTAAATTCACATTGTTAAATTGTGATAAATCAATATTCATTTCATACTCCTCAAAAGCAACCTTAGCATGAGGGATACGCAAACGATCTCTCATTTTTTTTGGTATAACTTCTTCATAACGGTTACCATTGTATAAAACTAATTTTAAGTTAGGATCTGTTGGTTCATTTTTCATTTCTCCACGTTCAGCCTTTATTACAACATTATTTTGCTGGTTTGGAGAGTATTCGTGAATAATTACATCTTCAAGAAAACGCTCATTATCTCCATATTTTCTTTTTACCTTAATATTTATTTGACCTATTTCGTTAAAAATACCTTCTCTAATAGCAAGAGTAGGTTCTAATTTAGCAAGGTTTCGCCTTAAATTGTATGACTTTAGTTCACCATAGGGGATTACATGATTTGAGAAATAAAACATACCTATTCCCAACGCTATGTGAAAAATAGATAAACCCAATAAAGCACGTTGAAGGGATATTCCTGTCGATTTCATTGCGGCAAACTCATAATTCTCTGAAAGCGTCCCAAATGTCATTAATGAGGCAAGAAGAACAGAGAGTGGCAATACTAAAGGGATTAATTTAGGTGAGTAGTAAATTAAAAACTTTCCAATGATTAATATATCCAGTCCTTTTCCGGCAAGCTCATCAATAAATAACCAGAAGGTCTGAATTACAAAAATGAACATACAGATTGTAAAGACACCTACCAATCGGGTTAAATAGCTTTTTAATATGTATCGATCTATAATTTTCAATTATCAGTCATTTATATAATAATCTGGATATTTGCTAACATCAAAATCAAAAAAATCAGGCCCTAAAGTCATATTGGTTTTTAAATTTTTTAATGTAAGAGTGGTTCGAGTTTGAGATGTAGTGATTTCAATTAAACGGAAAATAGTTTTTGTTTTTAAGTCAATCCCTAATAACAAATATTTTAAATCCTTATTTTCTTCAATTGGAATTAATTTAACAAACTGAATAATTCGATTTTTTACATTTTGCTTTATGTCCCATTGGAATGCGTAACCCTCTCTGTAAAAAACTAGAAGTTTAGAGGGGTTTATGCCAAAATCGTTATCATCTTCTAAACTACTGATAGTAATTTCTTCATTCTCTGGTATTATTGTATATGTTTTTTCACCATCAAAAAGTTGTTCATTTCCTAAAAAATTTAGTTTATAAAAATCTCCACTAATAGTTGCAGACCCCTTAGTTTCTTGACGGATATTTTCCTGACGATTTTCTAAGACATATGTAAAATCAAAGGTTAGATTTTGAAATCCTGAGATTGTTTTTGATACTTCATCTAAGAGTTTTTTTGCAGCCTCAGGAGTTTGTGCTTGAATGCATAAACTTAAAAAAAGAAAGAAGTTTGATATAAAAAAAATCTTCATAGTTTATTTACAAATATTTTATATTTTATCATCGTTTATAAGACGGTCTAAAGAGGCTAAATCTGATATAAGTACTTGCCTTGCTTTACTACCTTCAAAAGGTCCGACAACACCTGCAGCCTCCATTTGATCAATGATTCTTCCAGCACGATTATAGCCTAATTTTAATTTACGTTGCAACAATGATGCTGAGCCTTGTTGAGCAGTTACAATAACCTCAGCTGCTTCTCTAAAAAGAGCATCTCTATCACTGGCATCAATATCCAAATTAGATGTATTTTCTTCACTAATGTATTCTGGTAGTAAATGTGCATCAGCATATCCGCGTTGTGCTCCTACGTAAGAAGCTAATCGCTCTACTTCTGGTGTATCTACAAAAGCACATTGTATTCGCGTTAGTTCATTTCCTTGAGTGAAAAGCATATCTCCCCTTCCGATTAATTGATCTGCACCACCACTGTCTAAAATAGTTCTAGAATCAATTTTTGATGTTACCCTAAAGGCAACACGCGCAGGAAAGTTTGCTTTTATAATACCAGTAATAACATTGACTGAAGGACGTTGAGTTGCTATAATCAAATGAATTCCTATTGCACGTGCTAATTGAGCTAAACGTGCAATAGGTGTCTCTACTTCTTTACCAGCAGTCATAATCAAATCTGCAAACTCATCTACAACAAGAATAATATAAGGTAAGAAACTATGCCCATCTTTAGGATTTAGCTTTCGCTCTTTAAATTTCTTATTATATTCCTTAAGGTTACGACACATACCATTTTTAAGGAGTTCGTAACGGTTATCCATTTCGATACAGAGAGAGTTTAAGGTGTTGATTACCTTAGTATTGTCTGTTATGATAGCCTCTTCGGTATCTGGGAGTTTTGCAAGATAGTGGCGTTCTATTTTGCTATATATATTTAGCTCTACTTTTTTAGGATCTACTAAAACAAATTTAACTTCTGCTGGGTGTTTTTTATAAATCAAAGATGTTAACACAGCATTAAGACCAACAGACTTTCCTTGTCCAGTAGCTCCTGCCATTAGAAGATGTGGCATTTTAGCTAAATCCACAACAAATGTTTCGTTACTAATTGTTTTTCCCATAGCTATGGGAAGCTCCATCTCAGCGTTTTGAAATTTAGCAGAAGAAATTACAGATCGCATTGATACAATGCTTGGCTTTTGATTGGGAACTTCAATCCCAATTGTTCCTTTACCAGGAATAGGTGCAATAATTCGAATTCCCAATGCTGCAAGAGATAGGGCAATATCATCTTCTAAATTTTTAATTTTAGAAATTCTAATTCCTGCATCTGGAACAATTTCATAAAGAGTGACAGTTGGACCAATTGTTGCTTTAATATTAGAAATCCCAATTTTATAGTTATTTAGAGTTTCTACAATTTTATTTTTATTAGCCTCAAGTTCTTCCTGGTTAATTGTTATTCCTGTATCACCATAGTCTTTTAATAATTCAATATTAGGCATCTTGAAGTTACTCAACTCTAGAGTAGGGTCAAAGAAACCTTGCTTTTCAACTAAGCTATTTGCTAGTTTTTCATCAACCAATTCTTCTTCTAAAGTCTCAACTTCCATGATCAATTCGTCTGTCTTTAAAATTGGTTCTTTAATTGGAGTTTTATTTTTTGATTTAGTCGAATCAAAATCAATTTCTATTTCATCTTTTGAGTCTTCATCTAGAGAGACAGGATCAATTAAAGTTTCGTCATTTGTAATTTTATTTTCAACTTCTTTATTCTTAGATCCTATCCACCATTGTTTCATTTTTTCTGGAGTCCATTCAAGTTCTATTACAATAAAACATAAAAAGAAAAAAGCTAGACTTGTTAATACTCCTACACTTCCAATATAGCTTATCATAAAGACATTGATTTCAAAACCAACTATACCAGATAAAAGTATTTCAGAAGGGAAAAAATATCCTAGTGTTATACAAAGCCAAATTAAATGAGAAATTCCCCAAGCCCAAGATGAAATTAAATGATTTGTTTTGCTGTTAAAAAACAATTTATAACCAGTAAGACCCAATAGATATGGAAAAAATACAGCAGCTAAACCAACGCCTTGATATATAAAATAGTGACTTAAAATAGCACCGACTTTATTCAAAAGATTTTTAGTAACCACTGTTTTGTCTGTAAATGAACCAATTGTACTGAAATCAGATTTCCAATTAATTAGATAAGATCCAAAAGCAATACTCAAAAGAAGTGCAACTAACATCAACCCCCCCCCAAATAATACTTGCCTTTGACGGATGAGTTTAGAATTTGATTGGTTGATTTTCTGCTTTTTAGCCATTCAATTGTGTTCTAAAACAAAAATACGAATTCAATTGTAAAGTGATGGAATTTATATGACTTTGCGCTTACGAGTTTTTGAAAGAAAAGTTAATTGAAGTCAAAACTTAATTTAATTATGTAAAAGGGTTTAAAAATAAAAACCCGATTAAATCGGGTTTTTATAATATAATTTAAACAGTCTAATCCAAATCAAAACGATCTGCATTCATTATTTTACACCAAACTTGAATAAAATCATTAATGAATTTTTCATTATTGTCATCTTGGGCATATACCTCTGCTATCGCACGAAGTTCAGAATTTGATCCAAAAACAAGATCTGTACGAGATGCTGTTCTAGTCTCTTCTCCAGTATTTCGATCTTTTGAAACATAACTGTTGTAATCTGTAGTTTTCCATTCATCATCCATAGATAAAAGTTTTTTAAACCATTGATTGTTAAGCTCACCGTTTGTCCAGACTCCTTCTCCTGTATGTGAAACTCCCATAGAACGCATTCCTCCTACGAGTAGTGTCATTTCAGTTGGAGTAAGTCCTAATAGTTGTGATTTATCTAATAAGATTTCTTCTGGACTTACCGCGAATTCTTTTTCAGAATAGTTTCTGAAGCCGCAAGCTTTAGGTTTTAGCAAGTCAAATGAATCTACGTCTGTATTTTCTTGATTTGCATCTCCTCGTCCAGTTGTGACATTAACTTTATGACCACTTGCTTTTTCAATTCCAACAGCACCTGCAACCACAATAACATCAGCAATACTAGTGTTTTGATCTTTTGCTATTTTTTCATAAATAGATAAGACTTTTTCGAGTTCTTTTGGTTTATTTACTTCCCAATTTTTTTGAGGTTCCAAACGAATCCTAGCTCCGTTTGCGCCACCACGATTATCTGAGTTTCGGAAAGTACTTGCACTTGACCATGCAGTATTTACCATTTCTCTTACACTAAGTCCTGATTTTGAAATTGTTTCACGTAGACTATGTTCTTCAGAAGAAGTTAAAATTTTACCAGCTGGCGTAGGGTCTTGCCAAATGTATTCAACATTTTTAAAATCCCCAGTAACATAATTTGTTTTTGGTCCCATATCCCGGTGAAGC
>Ga0233397_1000437_pt1 | contig 20601 bp, 14 predicted proteins | sample 35DmetaG_FD_189957 | JGI IMG/M metagenome (GOLD analysis project Ga0233397, IMG submission 189957) | Seawater microbial communities from Monterey Bay, California, United States - 35D | ecosystem: Environmental > Aquatic > Marine > Coastal | place: USA: California | collected 2016-10-20
GTTACGCACCCGTGCGCCGGTCGTCAGCGGATTGCAAGCAATCCCTGTTACCCCTCGACTTGCATGTGTTAAGCCTGCCGCTAGCGTTCATCCTGAGCCAGGATCAAACTCTTCGTTGTTGTTTCTTTATAAATTTCCACAACAAACTAAAATTGACTTGGTCAAAATGGTTCTATTCACTTGTATCTTTCGATACGCGCTGTCATTCTTATTTTTAATTTCTTTTCAATGAACGTAAACTAAATACTGAAACCTAAAATTAATATATAATTATTTAGGCGTTTTAGCGGATGCAAATATAAAACCCTTTTTACATCCTACAAGAGGTTTTTAACTTTTATTTTTAAAAAAAACCCAACCTCGTGTTAATAATTGAAAGTCAGGTATTTATATTACTCAAAAAAATTCCAAATTAAACCAAAACGAATAGAAAAATCACGATAAGGAACAAAAGGTGCAGCATAATAATCGTATTGGGTATCAACATTTATTAAATGTTCAATAGGTGAAGAAATATTTTCGAGTTTGAGATAGATTCGAGAACTTTTTATTTTTGAATTAAAGAAAAAATCAACTCTTGGATATTCCCCTATTTTAGTATTGTTCTGAGTAACAAACTCTGCTAAAAGGGGATTATACTGATCTGCGTAATAGTCTGTAAAGAAAACAAAAGTGAATCCTGACTGAAAAAAAAGTGCCTTATTAAACATTGAAGAGGTCAACATTAATGTGCTTCGAATTAACCATTCAGGTACATTAAGAGCTAAAGGACCACTAAGAAGCTCTTCTGTATTTTCTTCTTGATTTACTTTTTGGTATTGCAGATTATTAACCCAGGAGAAATTTCCAAAATCAAGTCTGTTGTCTAATCTAACTTTTAGATAATCTATTTTTTTATCAGCTTGAAGAACTTCTAATATAAATTTCTTATTAAGTTGTAAAAAAGGCGTCTTATTATTAAAAAATGTATAATTATTTATTGAAGTCCAATCCGCCTTGATACTTCCCCACTTTGGATGAGACAAGAAAATAGATTGTGTTTTAAAATTTTGATTTTCTAAAGAACTATTTTCCCAATTATATTCTCTAAAATCACTTTGCGTAAGGTGAAAATTAAAGTTTAAGGGTTGGGAGCGATAATTATAAGATGCACCCAGGATTATATCTTTAATTATGTTTCGTGAAAGATTAACTCGAAGAGCTTGAGTTGCATATTCATTTTTTAAAGACTTGTAGACCATTGCTTTAGAACTGAATCCAAAAATTTCTTTTTCCCATCGAGCTTGAACTGCAATTTGATTTGCTTTTATTTCATTAGAAAGCACGGTGTCTTTTTCGTATTCATTAGGTCCTATTGAGTAATTCCAATTATGATGATATAGATCCAGGTTAAATTGGCCAAGGGTTTTATCTTTAAAACTGAGAAAAAGGTTGTTTTCTATGGTATTGAACATAGTAGAGTCAACGACAACACTATTTTCATAGGTTTCATTAAAATATATGCCAGGTTTATCTTGTTTGTATTGATAAGTCTTGTTTTCTAAACTTGTTCTTAAACCCACAGACATTTTATAAACCGTAGAATCTTTTTTAATTGGAAATAACTGGTAACGGTGTTCCATAAAATAGCGTTTACCTTTAAGTATGTTATCTGCTTTTAGGTGAGTGCCTAATCTATTTCGGTCTAGGAATCCATCGTAAAAAACTATTTGTTCATTACCATTTTCATCTAAGATAGGATTACCAGCTTCATCTGCACTCACATAATTTGGTGCATTTTGAAAAAAATAATCTGAATCATTTGTTAACCCACCGTTAACTTGATTTTCTAGGGACTGAGTTGTTTGATGTAAACGCATACGGTATCTTTTATTATAGTTTTGATACTGCGAACTTATACGAAATTGCCTCGCTCGACTTAAAGAGGCTACATATTTGCCAAGAGATCTAAAGCCTTTAAAGGAAACAGCAATATTAAATTTAGGTGAAGTATTAATTGCTAAAGTTGCATCCAGATTTTGCCCTTGCTGAAAGGTGGATTTAAAAAAAAGTTCCGTGTAAGGTGATGGTACTTCGTAATATGGTACATCTTCTTTTTCAAAATACCCAAAGTGTTTAACACGTGCACCCATTTGTGGAGTCAAGGGCTGCTCATGAAAATTATAACCCATCTTGTTAAAAGCCTCCCCCATGTTTGGAAATGTGAGATACTCAAAATAATCTTTTCTCAAAAAATTAAAAGTATATTCACCTTCTATAGATAGAGATGTGTCAACATCTTTTTCACTCCCATCCAAATACATGATTTTATAATCTTTAATACTGACATCATCCATAGGTTTTACAAAAGGAATAAATCGCTTTTTTGTAGGTTTTTTATTTAAAGGTTTTTTGTTTCCATTATTTGATATTTGTTTAACTTTTTCATCTAAACCATTTTTTTTATTTGCATTCAAAGTGTCCTTATGGGCTTCATTAAATTCTTGATCAAACTCTCTGGATTCAATAATAATAGCCTCTTTTTGTTGACTCAAAACAGTTTTCAAAAGAAGAAAAAGAAAAACAAAAAGGGAGATACGTATGCTAAACATGATTTGTTTGCGAAGTTATAATAAATGTAAGTAACTTGTGGAGAGCTCTAAAATATTAAATTTGGCTTACATTAATGCTTAGTGTTCAGTTAACTTCTTTTCTTGAAGCAGGAACAGATGAAGCTGGAAGAGGTTGTCTAGCAGGTCCAGTTTCAGCAGCAGCAGTAATTCTTCCATCAGAAATTAATGTCCCTTTGTTAAATGATTCAAAAAAGTTAACTGAAAAACAGCGTCATCTTTTGAGATCGGTCATTGAAGAAAATGCAATTAGTTATGCAGTTGCATTCGTTTATCAAGAAGAAATTGATAGAATCAATATTCTAAATGCTTCTATCCATGCTATGCATTTAGCTATTGAAAAACTTAAAATAAAACCAGAATATATTTTAGTAGATGGAAATCGTTTTTCACCTTTTAAAAAAATTCCATATAAATGCATTATTAGGGGTGATGGTAAATACCAAAATATCGCTGCTGCTTCAATTTTAGCAAAAACATACAGAGATGAATACATGGAAAAAATTGGACAGTCTTTCCCTGAGTATAAATGGAATAATAACAAAGGATATCCAACCCACAAACATCGAGCGGCAATTAAAAAATATGGTCCAACTCAACATCACCGAAAATCATTTAAATTGTTACCCAATCAGACTAATATAATTTTTAAATAAAAAATAGTTTAAGAAATAGTTAATAACATTTCTAAATATTAAAAAAAAATAGTAGCTATGTTTTTTATTTTTGATTGAGTTATGATTTACAAAATATTAATTGTTGCAAGTCTTATTTTAATAAGCTGTAAGCCAGCAAAAAAAGAACCATTGGTTCTTTTAGATTGTATTCCTCAAAATACTGTTGCGGCATTCCAACTTAAAGACCAAAACATGTTGAAAAATACAATTACAAATTTCCCCTTCTTAGAGGCTTTAGGGAAAATTAATGACTCGCTTTACGAGGACATTAAGGCCTTACTCCCAAATCAATTTCCTTCAAATACAATATTTTTTTTAACACTTGAAGGTAAAGAATCTCTTGCATCTTCATTAATTTTTAGCTCAAACTCATTAGATACATTACCTAAAAATATAATTGGAAAATATAAATATAATGAAGTTGAAATTGATATAGAACAAGTTGAAAATCAAAAAGTATTTAATGCTAAGATTCAGAATATTAACATCTACAGCAGTTCTAAATTAGTTTTAGAAAATAGCATTAGAAATATTAAAAATAAAAAAAGAGGCATTCAAGATAATAGTTTTTATGAGCTTGCCGGATTAAGCGATGATAATGCACCTTTGAGTATTTACCTACATCATGATTTTGTGGTATTTTTAAAAGATTTTTTCCCAGAAACAGACCTTTTCCCTCACATGGGAAATAGCTGGTTTTATTTTGATTTTAATACTAAAAAAAATCCATTCACATTAGACGGTGTAAGTTTTATAAATGATTCTATTCCTGATGAGTTGAGTTTTTTAAAAGGCCTTAAATCAAAAAAACTCGCTAGTTCAAAATATATTCCTCAAAATTTTGATAGCTATTTAGCACTGAGCATTAGTGATTACAAAACCCTAGAGGATAATTTTAAAAAATACAGTCGTTATAAAAACACTCCTTTGAATCAAATCAAATTTGATTTATTAAGTACCGTAGATGAGATCGCTTTGCTAAGATATAATTCGAACCAAGCTGTTTATCTTCATTTAAAGAATGAAGAAAATATCCCCAAAGGACTATTTTCAAATACTGGAAGTAAATATAATTTCCGGGGAATATGCATTAAAGATCAAAGTCTTCCAGAAGACTTTTTAAGCTTTTTAAATTCTTTTGGAGAACCCTTTAATCCAAGTCAAGTAGCCAAAGTTGATGATTTCTTGATTTACACATCTAAAAAAGCTTTTTTAAAACAACTAATTGGTGCTAAACTGGATGGAAATACTTTACATAAGGATTTTAATTTTAAAAGTCTACTTGAAGAATTAGCTGATAATAGTTCTTATTTATGGGTCGGTAACACCTCCAATTTAAAAAATAAATGGAAAAAAAATAGTTCAAAGAAGATGGCTTGGGATAATATCAAATTAAATAAATATCCCTTAATCGTAACGCAGGGAATCTCTGAAAATAATTTTGTTCAAAGTCGTTTTACTTTTCAAAAGGATAACCCTAAACAAGAAAAAAACAGTGTTATTAATCAATATAGCTTTAGTTTAGACGCTCCACTCTCACGAAAACCACAATGGATTAAAAACCATCGAAATAAGACAATGGATATAGTAGTACAGGATCTGAATAACGTCATGTATTTATTCTCCAATACAGGAACTTTATTTTGGAAAAAACAACTTAAAGGGCAAATAGTAGGCGAAATAAGACAAGTTGATCTTTACAAAAATAGGAGGCTTCAAATGGCTTTCAGGACAGCAGATCGTTTTATGATTTTAGATAGAAACGGAAAGATTGTTCCTCCTTTTGACAAAAAAATACCTTCAGAAAAACCTCATCACCTAGCCGTCTTTGACTATGACTTGAATAGAAATTACCGCTTTCTTTTAAGTCATGGAAAAAAAATTGAGATGTATGATAACCGTGGTAAGATAGTTAGTGGTTTTAAACTTAAAAATTTAAAAAAACCACTCGAAAATCCTCCTAGACACATTCGCTTTGGAAATAAAGATTATATAGTTTTAAAAGACATTGATGGCCAAATTCAAATTTTAAATCGCCAGGGCAAAGATCGTATTCAACTAAAACAATCTGCAAACAGTTCTTCAAATAATGTTTTTGAGTATAGAAACACTTTTACCACCACCACTAAAGACGGAAATCTTTTACAAATTGATACCAAGGGAAATTTAATACAAAGTCTACTTGGCCTGAGGTCTGGACACAGAGTTGACATGACTACAAAATCACTAGTAACATTTTCAGAAAATAAACTTGTGATAAAAGGAATTCCTGTTATTCTTCCTTTTGGAAACTATACATCCCCAAAAATTCATTATATAAACAATATCATTTATATAACTATTACTGATTTAGATTCCCAAAAGGTCTATGCTTTTTACAGTAATGGAAAACCTGTAGGAGGATTTCCGGTATATGGAAGTTCTGCCGTATCGTTAAGTAATGCAGATAATGATAAAGCTTTAGAAATGGTCGTTCAATCTGAAGCAGAAGGTATGCTTATTTATCAAATCAACTAAATAATTCCAGAACTTGAAGTAGTAGCTTCGAAAAGATTTGCTAAGTGAACCTCTAATTTATCCTTTACTTCTTTAAAAGGGATTTCTCTACCTAACTCTTTAGCTAAAGAGGTTACTGCTTTCCCCTTAATACCGCAGGGTACTATGTAATCAAAGTAACTTAAATTAGTGTTAACATTAAGTGCAAATCCATGCATGGTTACCCAGCGACTAGCTTTAACACCCATTGCACAGATTTTTCTTGCAAAGGGAGTTCCAACGTCTAACCATACACCAGTCTCACCAATGCTGCGAGCTCCATTTAAATCATATTCTTCTAAAGTCAATAAAATAGCTTCCTCCAAATAGCGAAGATACTTGTGTATATCTGTGAAAAAATTATCTAAATCCATAATCGGGTATCCTACAATTTGTCCAGGGCCATGAAAAGTGATATCTCCTCCACGGTTAGTTGGATAATATTCAATACCTTTTTCTTTTAGCTGCTTTTCACCTAAGAGTAGATTTTTTATTTTGCCGCTTTTACCAAGAGTAATTACGGGAGTATGTTCTACCCACAATAAATAATTCTGTGTAGGAATTTGAGTATCTTCTTTTCTATTGACACTTTTTAATTCAATCGTTTTTTGAAACAATTCTTCTTGAATTTTTAATGAGTCATTATAAGATTTAACTCCAAGTTCAATGATTCGAATAGCTTTATTTTTTTTTGTCATCTCCCTTTAACTATTTATTCGCCAACGTCCGGGATTGTTGAGAATTACCAGAGCAGAAATAACACCTGGAACCCATCCACAGAGTGTTAGTATAAAGACTATTAATATGGACCCACATCCCTGGTCAATTACGGCCAAAGGGGGGAAGAAAATTGATAATAGAACTCTAAAGAAACTCATTAATGTTTTAAAAATGTAAAGATATAAAATTTGATTCCTTAAATTTTTTTAGTCTACGTATCTTTATACCAAATTTATATTTATGCCAAAGCTTTCCGAACAAGAACTTATTCGTAGAGAAAAATTAAAAGGATTAAAAAATTTAGGAATCAATCCATATCCTGCCGCCCAATTTAATGTAAACTTTTACTCTAAAGATCTTCCAGTAAATTACGAAGAGGGAAAGGAAGTATCTCTCGCTGGTCGTTTGATGTCAAGACGAATCCAAGGAAGTGCAAGTTTTGCTGAATTATTAGATAGTAGTGGTAGAATTCAACTGTACTTTAACAGAGATGAAATATGCCCTGGAGAAGATAAGAGTCATTATAACGAGGTATATAAAAAACTCCTAGACATAGGAGATGTGATTGGCTTAAAGGGTACACTCTTTACTACTCAAGTCGGGCAACAAACTGTTAAGGTTTCAAACTTTTCAGTACTTAACAAGTCTCTTCGTCCGCTTCCAATTCCAAAGACAGATTCAGAAGGAAATCAGTACGATGGTTTTAATGATCCTGAATTACGATATAGACAACGTTATGTTGATTTAATAGTGAATCCAGGTGTAAAGAAAACTTTTTTGAAACGCTCGAAAATAACTACAACCATCCGAAATTTTTTGATCGATAGAGGATATTTGGAAGTTGAAACACCGATACTACAACCTATTCCAGGTGGTGCTACAGCACGACCTTTTGAAACCCATCACAATTCACTTAATACTAAATTATATTTACGTATTGCCAACGAACTCTACCTTAAACGTCTTATAGTTGGAGGTTTTGAAGGTGTCTTCGAATTTGCTAAAGATTTTAGAAACGAAGGGATGGATCGAACTCACAATCCTGAATTTACAGTTATGGAATTATACGTAGCCTACAAAGACTATTTCTGGATGATGGAGACAACAGAAACTTTATTACAAGGTATTGCTCAAGAAGTAAATCAAACTACAGAATTACAGGTAGGAGAAAATATGATCGACTTCAAAAAACCTTATCCACGAGTCCCTATTTTAGAAGCCATAAAAACTCATACTGGAGTTGATATTTCGAAAATGAATGAAGATCAATTACGAAAAACAGCAAAAGATATAGGCTTAGAAGTTGATGAAACTATGGGAGAAGGAAAACTAATTGATTTGATTTTTGGGGAAAAATGTGAACATAATTATATTCAACCAACTTTTATTATTGATTATCCAAAGTCAATGAGTCCCTTGACAAAAGAGCACCGAACCAACAAAAAGCTTACCGAGCGTTTTGAACTTTTGGTTAATGGTAAAGAACTAGCTAATGCTTATTCTGAATTAAATGATCCCATAGATCAAAGAAAACGCTTTGAGACCCAACTTAGATTAAGTGAGAAAGGAGATGATGAAGCCATGTTTATCGACCAAGATTTTTTACGTGCACTTGAATATGGCATGCCACCGACATCAGGAATTGGAATTGGAATCGATCGATTAGTTATGTTGATGACAAATAACAACTCTATTCAAGAAGTTCTATTTTTTCCACAAATGAAGCCCGAAAAAAATATAGAGTCTTTATCAGAAGAAGAAGAAAATATTTTAAACATTATAAAACAAAATAATCCTTCAATACTTTCTGATGTAAAAGGAAAAGTTGAGTTAAGTAATAAAAAATGGGACAAGGCTATTAAAAAACTAGTTGAGAAAAAAATTATTAAAGTAAAAAAGAAAGAGGGGAGTATATTTATCGAGTTGATGGAATAATTTTACCTAAATAAATTTTTCAATAACAGTTTAAAAATAAATTTATATAATTACAATTCTGTTATAATCTTGCTCAAGGAATTAATTGTTTTATCTATATCCTCATTGGTCAAAGCGTCATTTAAAAAATAACTTTCAAAAGAACTGGGAGGTAGGTAAATTCCATTATTTAACATACCATGAAAGTATTTATTAAAACGCTCTGTATTACCACCAGCAGAACTTTCAAAGTCAACCACGGGTTTATTTGTAAAATGTAAAGAAATCATTGATCCTACTCTGTTAATCTGGAATGGTATTTGTTTGTTTTTTAGAACTGATTTAAAACCTTTTTCGAGCCGTTCAGTTTTTTTATCTAATCGCGAATAAATATCTGAGTCAGCATCTAGAGCCTTAAGAATCGAAAGTCCAGCAGCCATTGCTAGTGGGTTTCCACTAAGAGTCCCAGCTTGGTATATAGGCCCTTCAGGAGCCAAATGTTTCATGATTTCATCTTTGGCTGCAAAAGCGCCTACTGGAAGTCCCCCTCCTAAAACCTTTCCGTAAGTTGCAATATCAGCTTTGATTCCTAAAAGTTCTTGAGCTCCTCCTTTGGCCAAGCGAAAACCAGTCATAACTTCATCAAAAATAAGTAAGCTTCCATTTTGATCACATAAGGACCGTAGACCTTCTAAAAATCCGTCTTTAGGTGCAATACATCCCATATTACCAGCTACAGGTTCTACTATAATTGCAGCAATTTCTCCAGGGTTTTCTTTAAAAAGAATTTCTACACCATCTAATTTATTATAAGTCGCTAGTAAAGTATCTTTTGCTGTTCCCTGAGTTACACCAGGACTACTAGGACTTCCAAAGGTCACTGATCCACTACCTGCCTGAATTAGAAAAGCATCGGAATGCCCGTGGTAACAACCTTTAAATTTAATTATTTTTTCTCTTTTTGTTGCTCCACGAGCTAAGCGCACAGCACTCATACAGGCCTCTGTTCCCGAATTGACAAAGCGTATTTTGTCCATATTAGGAATCATCTTTAATGTCAAACTTGCAATTTCAGTTTCCAAGGCTGTAGGTATACCAAAGGAAGTGCCTTTGTCTGCGCTATCTTTTACTGCTTGAATTACAGGAGCATAAGCATGACCCAAAATCATCGGTCCCCAACTAGAAATATAATCCAAATAGGAGTTCCCATCTGCGTCATAAAGTAAAGCTCCATTAGCTTTTTCAATAAATATTGGGGTCCCACCAACAGATTTAAATGCTCTAACTGGTGAATTCACTCCTCCTGGAATAAATTTTTGGGCCTCTTTAAATAAATTACTACTTCTTTGGTAACGCATGAATTAATTTTTAGTTGAAATTTTTAATTCTTGACCGAGATAAATGGTTTTATTACTTATTTGATTTATTTTAATAAGTTTTTCAATAGGGATATCGTATAGCCTAGAAACTGAGTATAGTGTATCCCCTTTTTGAACCTTATGAATTTGGCTTATTTTTTCTTTATTTGGTTGACTTTTTAATATTAATGAATCAGACTTTTTAGAGTCATAACGCGTCAAATCAAATCTTTCAATAAGACTAATTAATTTATCTGGATATTTTGGATCTGTTGCATAGCCTGCTTTTTTGAGCCCTCTGGCCCAAGCTTTATAATTTGTTGTTTTAATTTCAAATAATAATGAGTATCGCGAGCGACTTTTTAGAAATAAAGAATGATCACGATATGAGGTCACTGGATCAATATATACCCTAAAACATTCCCCTTTTCGATCATCATCATGGTAAATTCGTTTTCCAGTCCAATCCGAGTGACATTTAATTCCAAAATGATTATTCCCTTCAACTGCTAAACGTCCATATCCCATGCCAGATTCTAAAATTCCTTGTGCTAAAGTTATACTTGCAGGAATCCCATAGCTTTTCATTTCATTTTGAGCAACTAGACCAAATTTTTCAATATAGTTGTCGATTTTTTCTCGATTAGTTAGATTCTTTTTCTCTTTAGAAATATTTTTTTTATTGGTAATTTTAACAACCTCTTTTTTAGAAATATTGGAATTGTTTTGTATCAACGCCTTCCGACTTCCGCAAGAGGTTAAATAAAACACCAGAAAACTTAAAAGAATTCCTTTTCGTAAGATATTAAGAGAGCATTCTTTTTTTGAAGCTGAGTGTTCATTCCCGCAATACTTTGAAGTCCCCCAGTATGAATTATTAAAATTCTCTTTCCCCATTTCCATTTATGCGTCTTAATCAGATCAAAAATAGCAAAAAGCATCTTGCCTGTGTAAATTGGATCCAAAGGAATTTTGTATTGTTGATAAAATGCATTCATAAAAGAAATTAGAATATCATCTGTCTTGGCATAACCTCCAAAAGTATAATCAGGATTTATTTCCCAATTAGTTTTTTTTGTTTGAGACAAGATAAAATCCTTTACGGAAGGATTTTTTAAAGCATTGAAGCCTAAGACTTGCTGTTTTGGAAGTGAAGCCTGAATTAAACCCGTTAATGTGCCTCCAGTTCCAATACTGCAACAAACAGAATCAAAACCGAAATCTTCAGGTTGTAAAATTTCAGAACAACCCTTTAATGAAAGAATCTCTGTTCCACCCTCTGGAATTAATCTGTATCTAGGGTATTTTTTTAGAATTTTCTGTATTTCATATGCAGCTTCTTTCTTAGCATATATAGCTCTAGGTACGCAGATTAAACGCATTCCTTGTTTCTGACAAAATGAAAGTGTTGAGCTTAAACAGATTTTATTTTTCCATTCTTCTCCTCGAACAATTCCAAGGGTTCGAATACCCAAAGATTTCCCTGCACTAGCAGTAGCTGCTAAGTGATTAGAAAATGCTCCACCAAAAGTGATTACAATAGGAATATTGTCATCTACTACTTCTTTTAAAATATACTTTAGCTTTCGAAACTTATTCCCCGAAATAATTGGATGGATTAAATCTTCTCTTTTTATTGCAATTGAATGACCTTCAATGACATCAAGTGGTTGATTTATACTACTTTTATAACTATCAAAAATTTGCATTTTTAAAAGTAATTAAAATGAAACTACATACTGTTTTTCTTTTTGAATAGAGACATTTTTATTTAAATCCTAGAGAAGATAAGTTGTTTTCTAAAGAGTCTAATCTTAAGTGATTAATGTTGTAAAACAAATACTTTTTTTTGTATCCATAGATTTAAATTAAAAAAAACTGAGTTTTATGTTACGGCATTATTTTTGATTAAAGTATTTTAAATTTTGATTTATGAAAAATATCTTTCTTCTATTAATAACTTTAATTTTAAGTTCTTGTTCATCCATTAAAGTTTTTTCAGACTACGACAGAAACATAGATTTTTCTAATTATGAAACCTTTGCCTATTTCAAGCCCGAAATTGACAAAGTAGATATTTCAGATTTAGATAAGCGTAGAATTTTAAAGGCCTTAGATTCTGAAATGAATTTAAAAGGCCTTTCCAAATCTGAAACTCCAGATCTATTAATAGGTTTTACAACCAAAGCTAAAGAACAAATTTATGTAAATACTGGAAATAATTTTGGCTGGGGCTGGGGCTGGGGATTTAATCCATGGTTTTGGGGAAATGGAGGATATAACTCAGTAAGCACTAGGACTGAAGGAACACTTTACGTTAATATTATTGATGCTGCCACAAAACAACTTATTTGGCAGGGAAAAGGTAGAGGAGGGATAAATGAATTTATGAAAAATCGAGACGAACGGATTTCCTTGTTTATTCATGAAATTATTGAAAATTATCCTCCTTTAGCAGAATAATTTTTATTTAAAACAAACTGCTTCAGCAGCTTTTAAAGCTTCTGTGATGCCATTAAGGTTTTTTCCTCCTGCAGTTGAGAAGAAAGGCTGCCCTCCACCACCTCCTTGGATATATTTCCCCAGTTCTCTAATAACTTTTCCTGCGTCTTTACCTTGACCAGATACTAAAGACTTTGAAATATAACAACTAAGTAAGGGTTTCCCTGTTTTACGAGAGCCAAAAATTAAAATAGCTTTATCTAACTGATCTCCCATTTCAAAAGAAAGATCCTTCATGCCTTGAGCATCTAAATCTAATTCTTTAGAAATAAAATTAATTTCTGAAAAAGTCTTTAATTCCTCCATTAATTCATTTTTCAAAACTTTAGATTTTAATTTATTAAGGGAGGCTAACTCTTTTTTTAAAGAAGCATTCTCTAACTGCATGCTTTGAATTGCTTTTAGTGGATCCTGAGCTTGTTTTAGTAAAACATTTACATTTCCTAAAAGAGCAGTTTGATCTTCAAAATATTTTTTTACAATGTTCCCCGTAATAGCTTCAATTCTTCTAATTCCAGAAGCAACTGCACTTTCTGAAGTGATTTTAAAATGCCATATTTCAGAAGTATTAGAAACATGGGTTCCCCCGCATAACTCAATAGATTTTCCAAAGCGTATTGTACGAACTTTATCACCGTACTTCTCTCCAAAAAGCGCTATCGCCCCTTCCTTAATGGCGCTTTCATAAGGTGAGTCTCTTCTCTCTTCCAAGGGTATTTTATCTTGAATTCTATCATTTACAAATTGCTCTACTTCTTTTAATTCGTCATCGGTAACTTTAGTAAAGTGAGAAAAATCAAAACGAAACATCCCAGAGTGAACCATAGAGCCTTTTTGTTCTACGTGAGCCCCTAAAACCTTTCGAAGAGCCTGGTGAATAAGGTGAGTAGCGGTATGATTAGAAGACGTTCTTTGACGTTGTTTAATGTCTACAACAGCATTTAAAGAACCTTCAATTTGTTTGGGAATATTTTTACAATAATGAATGATTTGATTGTTTTCTTTCTTAGTATCAAGAATATGAAATATATCTCCATTTTCTGATTCTAAATAGCCCTTATCTCCTACTTGACCACCACCTTCGGGATAAAAAGGGGTTCTATCAAAAACTAATTGATAAAAATCTCCATCTTTTACAGTTGTCATTTTTCTGTATTGAGTTATTTTAACTTTTGATGTTAAGTAATCGTACCCAATAAATGATTCAGATTCACATTTACTCAAAACTACCCAATCTTCAACTTTAGATTCAGCTGCAGCTCGTGATCTTGATTTTTGAGCCTCCATCGACTCATTAAATTTTATTATATCTAAGGTATAGCCACGCTCATTCAAGATTAAAGCTGTTAAGTCAAAAGGAAATCCAAATGTATCATATAACTCAAAAGCTTTTGAACCGTTAACTATTTTACCATTAGTCTCTTTTATTACAGAATCTAAAAGAACAAGACCTTGATCTAGAGTTTTTAGAAAAGAATCCTCTTCTTCTTTAATAACATTAAAGGCTAACTGCTCTTCTTTTATTAATTCAGGAAAAGCTTTTCCCATTTGTTGTGATAAAATTTTGACCAAAAGGTGTATAAATGGTTTTCTTTGTTTTAAAAATGTAAAGCCGTAACGAATAGCTCTTCTAAGAATTCTGCGAATTACATATCCTGCTCCAGTATTACTTGGTAATTGTCCATCAGCAACGGCAAAATAAACAGTTCTAAGGTGGTCAGCAATAACGCGAATGGCTACATCAGTTTTTTCCTTATTCCCATAAGTTGTTTTAGTAAGAGTTTCTATCTCTCTTATTAGAGGTGTAAATACGTCAGTATCGTAGTTAGATTTTTTGTCTTGAAGAACCATACAAAGTCTTTCGAATCCCATCCCAGTATCAATGTGTTTATTGGGTAACTTTTCAAGACTACCATCAGCTTTTCTATTAAATTCTATGAAGACTAAATTCCAAACTTCAATTACATGTGGATGGTCTTTATTAACTAGTTTAGATCCGGAAACTTTTTCTTTTTCTTTATTTGGACGAATATCAATATGGATTTCAGAGCAAGGCCCGCAGGGTCCTTGGTCTCCCATTTCCCAAAAATTATCTTTCTTATTACCCAATAGAATTCGTTCTTCTGGTAGGATCTTTTTCCAAATATTATAGGCCTCATCATCTCTTCCAATCTGATCCTTTTTTTCACCTTCAAATATGGTTACATATATATTGTCAGGGTCAATTTTATAAACCTCTGTCAAAAGTTCCCAAGCCCAATTAATGGCGTCATTTTTAAAATAATCTCCAAAACTCCAGTTTCCAAGCATTTCAAAAAAGGTATGATGGTAGGTGTCAATTCCTACCTCCTCAAGATCATTATGTTTCCCTGATACTCTTAAACATTTTTGGGTATCAGTTATTCGCTTTGAAATTGGAGTAGTATTTCCTAAAAAATACTCTTTAAAGGGATTCATGCCTGCATTAGTAAACATCAAACTAGGATCGTCTTTTATGACCATAGGGGCAGAAGTAACTATCTTGTGAGTTTTGGAAGCAAAAAAATCTAAAAATTGTTGTCTAACTTCAGTGGACTTCATTTAATATTTCATTTAAAAAAGTAGCTGTATGCTATTTGCTACAAGGTTAAAAAACAATAAATCCTTTCAGAATTTATATCTTTGATTTACTGAAAGTATTTGATATGCAAAAGAAACGAAAAATTTATAAAACTTTATGAGTAAAGTTAAATACTATTACGATCAAGATACTCTTTCTTATCGACCAATTAAGGTTACAAATAAAAATCGTATTTCTAATGTTATACTTTTTATTCTCGCTTCGCTATTTTTTGGCATTACTGCTTTACTAATTTTGCTTAATTCAGATATTATTAATACGCCTGCAGAAATTGTTCAAAAAAGATCTTTAAGAAATTACGAATTACAATTTGACATTCTAAACAAAAAATTAACTCAACTGGAAGCAGTAGTTTCTAATGTTGAAGATCGAGATAATAATTTATACCGTGTCTATTTTGAAGCTAGTTCTATTCCAGAAGAGCAAAGAAAAGCAGGTTTTGGGGGTGTTAATCGATACAGTGATTTAGAGGGTTATGATAATTCTGAACTTATTATAAATACCGCAAAACGATTAGACATATTAATCAAGCAAACTGTAGTTCAATCCCGATCCCTTGACGAAATTGAAAAATTAGCTGAAAATAAGGAAGCGCTCATCGAAGCAATCCCAACAATACAGCCAATAAAAAATAAAGATTTGACTCGAATGGCTTCCGGTTATGGTTATAGAATTGATCCCTTTACCAAAAAAAGACGCTTTCACTATGGTATGGACTTTACTGCTAAAAAAGGGACTCCGATATACGCAACAGGAAATGGAAGAATAAAGAGAGCAGATAATCGTTCTTCAGGATACGGAAATCATATCCGTATTGACCATGGTTTTGGCTATGTTAGCCTATATGCTCATTTATCAAAATTTAATGTTCGGCGGGGACAAAAAGTAAAACGTGGTGATATTATTGGTTATGTTGGAAACTCAGGAAGATCTGTGGGTCCACACTTACACTATGAAATTTTTAAGGATAATAAAAAAATCAACCCTTTAAATTTTTATTATGGAAATCTTTCCCCAAAAGAATTTGAAGCATTATTAACTCAGTCAAAACAAGAAAACCAATCGATGGATTAATATGCATGTAAACCTAACAGATAAAAGGTACTACTCCATCGGTGAGGTTGCAAAAGCTTTCAATGTTAAACCCTCATTACTCCGTTTTTGGGAAAAAGAATTCAAAGAGATTCAGCCAAAAAAAAAACAGAGTGGAACACGAAAGTACACTCCAGAAAACATTTTGACCATTCAGTTCATCTATCATTTAGTAAAAGAAAAAGGGATGACTTTAGAGGGGGCTAAAAAACAAATGCAAGTCAAGACAACGGACAATCATAAACAACTAATTCTATCAAAACTCGAAAAAATTAAGGACTCTTTAGAAAAACTTAAAGAAAAACTTTAGACTTATTTTTTCCGAAAAAATATTTGAATAGGAATTCCTTTAAAATCATATGCATTTCTAAGTTTATTTTCTAAAAAACGCCTATATGGCTCCTTTACATATTGTGGTAAATTACAGAAGAAAGCAAATTGAGGATGTGGCGTAGGTAGCTGGGTACAAAACTTGATTTTGACATATTTCCCTTTGAATGCAGGCGGAGGTGTTTTTTCTATAATTGGTAACATAACATTATTAAATGCTTTTGTAGGAATTCTACGTGAACGATTTTTAAATATCTCCACAGCAGTTTCAACAGCTTTAAAAATTCTTTGTTTAGTCAATGAAGAAATAAAAACAATAGGCACATCAATAAAGGGTGCTATCTCTTTTCTTATCCTAGTTTCATATTCCTTAGAGGCATTCGTATCCTTTTCCAAAAGATCCCATTTATTTACTAATATGACAATCCCTTTATTGTTTCTATGCGCTAACCAAAATATATTTTGTACTTGCCCATCAAAACCGCGATTGCCATCAACTATCAAAAGACACACATCAGAATATTCAATAGCCCGAACTGAACGCATTACAGAGTAAAATTCAATATCTTCTTTAACTTTAGCTTTTCGTCTTATTCCAGCAGTATCAATTAGGTTAAAATCAAATCCAAAACGGTTGTATTTAGTATCTATGCTGTCTCTAGTAGTACCCGCTATATCAGTTACAATGTACCGATCTTCACCAATTAAAGCATTTATGAAAGAGGATTTACCTGCATTAGGCCTTCCAACAACTGCGAATCGAGGAAGATTGTCTTCAACTCGCTCATTTTCTTGAGGTAATTGTTTTACCAACTCATCTAATAATTCTCCCGTCCCACTTCCGCTTACACTAGAAATTGAAAAAAACTCTTTAAATCCAAGTGAATAAAATTCTGGCGTATCTTGAATTCTTAAAGCATTATCTACTTTATTAATAGCTAAAAATATAGGTTTTTGAGAACGCCTTAAAAGTTCTGCTATAGTTTGATCCATTCCTGTAACTCCATCAGCTACGTCAACCATAAAGATTATAGCATCTGCTTCTTCGATAGCTAAATTTACCTGTTTATCAATTTCTTTTTGAAAAATATCATCACTCCCTTCTACATATCCCCCGGTATCAATCACTGTAAAAAGCCTACCGTTCCAATCAGACTTACCATAATGACGATCACGAGTTACTCCACTAGTAGAATCGACAATAGCTTCTCTCTTTTGAATCATACGGTTAAAGAAGGTAGATTTCCCAACATTAGGCCGTCCCACAATAGCTACAATATTGCTCATCGCTTTTATTTGTTCGCAAAAGTAGGTCTTTTTTGTGGGGTGCTTAAATTAAAAGGTTTCTACTTTTGGATGTCTTAAAATGATTGTCATTAAACTAACTTAAGAGTCACGTAAATGAAATAAATAAATCTTCTATACAAGGATTTGTAATTTATCAGCTGTCTTGTGAAATCAAGTTAAATTAATTACATTTGCAATTCAAATCGCGAGGTAGAGCAGTGGTAGCTCGTCGGGCTCATAACCCGAAGGTCACTGGTTCGAGTCCAGTCCTCGCTACTAAAACAATAAAACGGTTATACTATTATATAGTTAACCGTTTTTTTTATTCCGTTAGTAATTTATCAGCAGAGTAATATCCAGATAAAATTGCTCCTGGTACACCCATTTGCTGGTATGGATCATAAATTTCACCAGCAAAATAAACCTTTTTATCAAGTGGAAGATTTAGTGTTTTAAGGTTTGATTTTTTTTCTAAAGCAGCGGTTGTCCATGTCCCAAGAGTATAATCATACTTTCCCCAATTTTCTAAAATATATTCTCCTGAGAATGATGAAGATGCTTTCCCATGAAACATAAGATCTAACTCTTCAATCAAATCAGAGATTATTTCGTTTTCTGAATCAAGCTCATAATATTTTTGAGTCAAATCTCCTTTGCACAGAAAGCCCAAAATGTGAGATTGTGACTCTTTCTTAAAGGCCATGTCATAATATACTTTTTCTCCGTTTTCAACCTCGCATTCAATTGCGTCAGGATAGAATTTTTCATTGAATTTCATAATGGCTTTAAAACCAGGCTCAAAAACAATGGATTCTATTGCCTTCTCTTTTTCTGCTCCAATTTCTGGTTTGAAACTAATTAATTTAGATTTCAAAACTCCAATAGAAACCGTCACAAGAATTTTATCAGCTTCATGTTTTTTTCCACTTTTAGTTGTGATAATGATTTTATTTCCCGAATAATCAATATCTGTTACTGGTGAATTGAATTGAATTTTGTGTTTTACGCCTTTAGCAATATTCTTGTCCACAAAATCGTACCAAGTTGAATATTTAAATTTTGACTCTGGCATAAAATTGTATGCAAAACTATTTATCCAATCTGAATTGACTTTATATTCTTTCCCATCCCAGCTTGCAGTATTTTCAAGACGATAGGGAATAAGCTGTTCATCAATTTCCTCTCCTATTTTCCCTTTCAATTTATTCAAAGTAATGGGTGCGCTATGAAGCCACTCAGCTCCAATGTCTATTGGAAAATCAGCCAGTTTAGTATCCTTTTTTAATCTTCCACCATATCTGTCAGTTGCCTCAAGAATTAGGTAATCAATATTGTTTTGTTCAAATACTTTTGCTGCAGCCAACCCTGAAGCTCCAGCCCCAATAATTAAAACTCTTCCATTGTAATCATATTTTTTTTCTAGTGCTGTTTGTTCAGGAAGTTTACTTTTAGCTCTCGCTGCCCATTTAAAACAACCTGTAAGAGAAAAAGAAAATAGACTTACTATTGTAATTCTAAATAAATGACTGCTTCTCATTGAATGCTAAACTACTATTTTAAAAATATATTATTCTCATTTTCAACAATCAGTTTTATCATTTTTATTGCTAATTCAAAATCTCTGGGTGTAAAAATGTTCGATATTTCGAATGAGTTATCTACTTTAAAGGTCTTCTTCTGAAGGCCTTTTTTTATTGGGCTTAGCCAATCATATTTTATTTATTGACAGAAGAGATTGTGTTTTTAATGAATTTAATTTCTTCAACCGAAAATGGCTCTCCATTTTGATAAAATATATCGTGATGCCATTTAATTGGTGGACCTGTATAAGTTGAGTCCCAACTTTTCCAGGGATAAATGGTATTTGTCTTTCCAGATACAAAGCCCCAATTATATGCTCCTATTTTATTCTCATTAAAAATTGGTAAAACATCCTCAAAAGTACTCTTATGCTCACGAGCAATATACTCAGTGCATAAAAGTGGTCTATTATAATTTTTAAGTTGTTTAACTTTTTCTAAAACCTCTACTTTTGATGCATAGGAATGAAATGATATAATATCAGAACTATTGATTATGAATTGATCTAACTCAGACAGGTCAGATATAGGTGCCCAATCTATATCCCAAGCATAAATGCCAGTTGTAATTGGTTGAGATGGATTAATTTCTCTTACCCATTTGACAGTCTTTTTTAATAAAGAAAGGGTATGCATTTGTTTTTTATCTTTAGGATCAATCTCACTTAAGTTATACGTTGAGTAATTATCATCTGTAATTTCGATTCCAATTTTTCCATATAATTCAATTGCTCTTTCTTTAGAAATTTCGTGTGAGGCTATTCCTTTTTGGCCTGGTTCATTATATAAATCCCATGCAAGAATCCTTGAATCATTTGCAAATTTACCTACCACTCCCTTTACATAAGATTTTAGCTTATTGTGACTTAAAGTATCATATAAAATTTTTGCTCCAGGGGATTGCACCCATCCAGAATTATGAATATAAGGAATTGGCTCAGGTTGTGTTCCAAGTTTAGGCACTGGATGCCATACATCGTCAAAGAAGACAAGTAAAGTTTTTATTCCATATCTATCTGAAATTTCTAAAAATTTATCAATACGTTCCAAAAATCCAATTGAATCTTGCTCCCATAATAGATCATGAAGAAATACTCGATGCGAATTCATTCCTATACTTGCAGAAAGTTTTAATTCTTTTTCTATTAAGTCTGGATCAAAAGTTTCTTCTTGCCAAAATTCAAGCTGATTTATAGAAGAACTAGTTATGAAATTTGTTCCAACTGGCCAAGGTTGATTATTATACCAATTCCATATTTTTTCTTCCGACCATCTATTTGATTTTTGAGTTTGGGTAGTGCTATTATAATTATCACATGAAATTATTAGTGTTATAGAAATTAGAAATAATAAGATTCGATAAGTATTTTTCATCAT
>Ga0233397_1000446_pt1 | contig 20453 bp, 17 predicted proteins | sample 35DmetaG_FD_189957 | JGI IMG/M metagenome (GOLD analysis project Ga0233397, IMG submission 189957) | Seawater microbial communities from Monterey Bay, California, United States - 35D | ecosystem: Environmental > Aquatic > Marine > Coastal | place: USA: California | collected 2016-10-20
GATCAGACATTGAGCCGTTTCGAACAGTAAATAGGAATAATCCCTTTTCATTAAAACGACCTTCGCCATAGTCTGTTATATCCCACCCTAAACGTGCATCAAAAATTGCTTGAAACTCAAGCTTTCGTGCGACGAGTTCACTAGGTTGAAAATAAGCAAATGGTGGCAACCTAAATCCATATGACTTTATAAATTCATCGGATTCTTGGATAATCTTATTAATAATTGAGCGTTTCATATTTTATTCCATTTTACTTGGGTAAATAACACCCTTGCGGATAATGAGGTTTGCATAAAGACAAGGTTCACTTGTTGAAACAATTGCATGACACTTTTTTACACGATCATAAAACTTATTTCCAACCAATGCTGTAATAGGTTTGTTTGGTGCATATTTTTTACAAGTCATGAGCATTTCTTGATGTATGTCATGCAATTCTTCTGGGTTTTCGCCAACTGTTGATCGAAACAAAGCTTGATCCGTAAAATCATCAAGAGGCAGAACACTTAATATAGCATCTATAACAGGTACTAAATTCATTCCATCCAGACGAATAAGTCTACGAGCATTTTCCAATGCAGGGTAATTGCCATCAACAATAGCAATTTCATCTCCATGACCCATGGCTCGCAAAATAGCGAGGAGTTCAGGGCTTAGTATTGGGTTGATACCTTTTAGCAAAATTAGGCTCCTTTAAACAAAACATTTTGGTCAAGAAGGTAAAGCGCGAAAAGTGGTAAGCTTGCGCCGCCAAGTGCTCGGGCGCCGCGACCTACCATACCTTCAAGAATACTTATTTCAGTGATTCCACGTGTGTCTAACTTTTCAATTTCAAGGCGAATAGCATCTACCATCTTTTGCCTTATGTCACTTGGAAATGCCCCATCAATTACAGCTGCCTGAAAATCAATAACTGAAGAAGACGCAACAATAGCCCAAGCTAGATGTCTCGCTGTATCTTCAATCCATTCATCGAGAAGTGGCCCAATTGAATGCCAATCTTCAGGTTCAGACCACTGGTGTGATAGGGTAAACCCGTTTGCTCTCAAGCGCATTTCAAGTGTATAAATAGATGCATTGTCGATAAGTGTGGTAACTTCTCCATCACTATTCATTATAGGCATTGGCCCAATAGCTCCGGCGTTACCGGTTCGCCCAGAATATAATCCATGATTTAATACAACACCACCACCTATAAAAGTGCCAATGAAAAAATATATAAAATCAGCCAATTCTTTACCATGGCCAAAAACAAGCTCTGCGCCACAAGCAGCAGTAGCATCATTTTGCATACTAACCGGCAAATTACTTATAGTTTCTAATTTAGATTCAAAGTCGTTATTTTTCCAAACATTCATTAAATCTTGAGGTGCGTTAATTTTTTCAGCCCAGTTCCATAATTCTGATGGGATCGAAACACCTAGTCCTGCAATGCGCTTTTGTTGAGATGGCGATAATTGTTCTCGGAGAGTAGCAATGCCAGTTTCAACAAAAACTATAACCTCTGATGGGATAGGATATTCAAAAACTTTGCTAATAGATCCTAACTCTTGGCCTAGAAAATCTACCAAAACTAAATCAGCACTTCTGCGACCAATTTTCAATCCAAATGAAAATACTCCATTTGGATTTAGGCTCATCGGAATAGAGGGTTGCCCAACTTGCCCACGTTGTGGCTTACCTCTTAGCAAAAGCCCATCTTTCTCTAATGACCGCATAATTACTGAAACAGTTTGTGCAGATAGGCCGGATCTACGCGCAATTTGAGATTTTGCAAGGTAACCATGTCGCCGAACAAGAGATAAGACAAGTCGTTCATTATAATCTCGAACACGACTTTGATTGGCTCCTCCACTTGGATCATTCTTTTTTTCAGAAGGTTCATTCAACATATAAAAAATCACTTTTTAGAATTTTTAACCTCATACATGATAGTATTCTGAGATTAATGTTCATTTATGATGGCTTAAGAAGCGCATTTAATCAATATAAATATACTAAATTAATTAATAAATCAAAGTGATTTATCTATTGACAGGATGTATGTCATTATGATTTGTATATTTCGTGAGAAGCAAATCTATGCTTTTACCAAACCGGGAGAACAACTAATGAAAAAAACTATTATGAAATCAGTAATAAGCGCAATTGCTGTAACAACACTTTCGACAAGTGCTTTTGCAGCAGGCACCGCAGCTTGCTTGATTACTAAGAATAATACGAACCCCTTCTTTGTGAAAATGAAAGAAGGCGCTGAAGCAAAAGCAAAGGAATCTGGTATAGACCTCAGCTCATATGCAGGAAAAGTTGACGGAGATGCTGGACCACAGATTACTGCAATAGAAAATTGCATGGCATCTGGTGCAAAAGGGATTTTAATTACTGCATCAAACGACGCTGTAATACCAGCTTTGAAAAAAGCACGTGCGGCAGGAATTCTTGTTATAGCACTTGATACTCCAATAGCTGATCCTGAAGCACAAGATATGACTTTTGCAACTGATAATTTTGAAGCAGGCTTGTTAATTGGCAAGTGGGCAAGAGCAAAGATGGGCGACGCTGCAAAAGATGCAAAAATTGGTATGCTAGATATTAATAAAGACAATATTTCTGTTGATGTTGCTCGCGATACTGGCTTTTTAGTAGGTTTTGGTATCGATGTGCCAAATCTAAATGTAATGGGATCTGAGACAGATTCACGCGTGATCGGTCATGAATCATCAGGCGCAAACCCTGAAGGTGGAGTTACTTCTGTAGAAAATCTACTTGCAAAAGAACCTGATATGAACGTTGTTTATACAATTAATGAACCGGCTGCTGAAGGCGCGTTCCAAGCATTGAAAAAAGCAGGAAAAGAAAAAGATGTCTTAATTGTTTCTGTTGATGGTGGTTGCCCAGGTGTTGCCAGTGTTAAGTCAGGCGTAATTGGTGCAACTTCTCAGCAATATCCGCTACTTATGGCATCTAAAGGTATCGAAGCTATTGCAGCATTCGCAAAAGATGGCACCAAACCTGCTGCTTCTGATGGATTAACATTCTTCAATACTGGCGTAAATCTTGTAACAGATTCACCAGCTGATGGTGTTCCGTCAATTGACTCTACAAAAGGCACCGAACTCTGCTGGGGTTAATTTGAATAATTTAAAATATATGATTAAAGTAAAATTAAAGGGCGGTGCATTTGCCGCCCTTTATGTTCAAAGTTTATAAATAAAATATATGCTGGGGAGCTCGGGTGTAGTGAGTCAATCTGAATTTGAAACAAACTTAAACAGTGCAGATAGCGCAGTTGCTGTATTTGAGCGCGATGATCGGACGTTTCTATCGAATGTGAGAAATGCTGTAAGAAATTATCCAACACTTGTCCCTGCATTAGTTTTAATCGTTAGCATTCTAATTTTTGGTATCATTGCACCTAGATTCTTAAGTCCTGGTGTTTTGTCTTTAGTCCTTCAACAGGTAACTGTTATTGGTATTGTTGCAATCGCACAAACGTTGATAATACTAACTGCAGGGATAGACCTTTCAGTTGGTGCAATTTTGGTTCTTTCAACATTCGTGATGGGTCGGCTTTCTGTGTCATATGGGGTCCCACTTCCAATTGCGATTGCCGCAGGTATGGCTATTGGCACACTGATGGGTGCTTTTAATGGCTTCCTTGTAGCTAAGATTAAACTACCTCCGTTTATCGTAACACTAGGAACGCTATCAGTATTTACAGCACTAAAATTGTGGTATTCTGGATCAGAATCTATTCGAAATTCTGACATTGAAGCAAATGCACCTTCACTTCTTTGGTTTGGTGAAGCAGCAGCACGTCCTTTTGGGGCTACGATTACATATGGTGGAATTGCATTAATTTTATTAGCCGCAGTTTTTTGGTTCATTTTGCAACACACCGCTTGGGGCCGTCATGTTTATGCAATTGGAGACGACCCAGAAGCTGCTGCCCTATCAGGTATTAAAACTGATAGAACATTAATTTCTGTTTATGCTGTAGCTGGACTAATTTGTGGTTTTGGAGCCTGGGTTGCTATTGGACGCGTTGGTTCAATTTCTCCAATCTCATTTGAAGAAATTAATTTGGCTACCATTACTGCCGTTGTAATTGGTGGCACATCATTGTTTGGAGGACGAGGATCTATACCTGGCTCCGTGCTAGGTGCATTAATTGTGGGAGTATTCACTACAGGATTATCGCTAGCTGGTGTGGATGATTACTGGCAAATGTTTGCCGTGGGTAATCTTGTTTTAATCGCTGTTGCCTTAGATCAATGGCTGCGGAGGGCTACACAATGAAGAATATTACTCATAATTTAGAGCCCGTACTTCAAGCTAAAGGTTTGATGAAAAGATATGGCACGGTTGTCGCGATGAATGGTGCAGACTTTGATCTTTATCCAAATGAAGTTTTAGGAGTTATAGGTGACAATGGTGCAGGTAAAACTACTCTGATCCGTGCCATTTCTGGTGCTACTGCACCTGACCATGGGGTTATAGAGCTCGACGGAAAACTTGTAAATTTTCATACTCCAGATGACGCTCGGAATGCTGGTATTGAAACAGTATACCAAAACTTGGCTTTGTCGCCAGCCTTATCAATTGCAGATAATATGTTTCTTGGCCGCGAGATTCGTGAAAAAGGGATAATGGGCAAGCTATTTCGCAAATTAGATCATAAACAAATGGAAACATTTGCACGTGATAAACTTTCAGAGTTGGGACTGCTTACAATTCAAAATATTAACCAGGCGGTTGAAACTTTATCTGGTGGGCAGCGTCAGGGAGTAGCAGTAGCAAGAGCTGCTGCCTTTGGTTCTAAAGTTGTAATTATGGATGAGCCTACAGCAGCTTTAGGTGTAAAAGAATCTCGCCGAGTTTTAGATTTGATTCAAGATGTAAAATCTAAAGGTATTCCCATTGTACTAATTTCACATAACATGCCTCACATTTTTGAGGTTTGTGATCGTATTCACATTCATCGCTTGGGTAGACGCCTTTGCACAGTTGATCCAAAAATAATTTCGATGTCTGATGCTGTGGCCATGATGACAGGAGCAATGGAGCCACCACCTGAAGCTTTGGCTGCAAAATGAAACCAAAGGCTCTCAGCGATTATATTATTGAAAATTCTGAAGGTCGAAAACGCTATATTGTGGCTATTGCGGGGCCACCAGGAGCGGGAAAGTCTACATTTTCTCAGGCGCTTCTTTTAATGTTAAAAGAAAAATCTATTCAAGCAAAAATTATTTCTATGGACGGATTTCATTTGGACAATTCAATCTTGGCGGACCGTAATCTATTAGATCGCAAAGGTGCACCAGCTACTTTTGATACTGCAGGTTTTATTCACTTAATGAACAGGCTAACTAATTTTGAAGATGATGTAGTTATTCCAGAATTTGATAGAAATAAAGATTTATCTATTGCGGGCTCGAGCATCATATCAACAAAAGACAAGGTGTTGATTGTTGAGGGAAATTATTTGCTTATTGAAGAAGAACCATGGACTAAATTAAAAAAAACTTGGGACCAAACAATTTTCATAAATCCTGGTATAGATACCTTAGAGCAGCGTTTGCTGAATAGATGGCTTAGGTATGGGTTGGATACACAAGATGCAAAGAAGCGCACGTTAAGTAATGATTTACCAAATGCACGCTATGTACTTGAAAAATCTTCAGATTCTGACATTCAAATTTTCTAATCTTTAAGAAGACCTGCTTCTGCTAGCTTAATCATCATAACTTCATATTCTGATTGAGACCAAGTGCAGTCTAAGACTAGTTTTTCCCAGTTTTCAACGGTTAGAAGTGTCCAGAGAATATCAGTTGCAACTTGTTCAGAGAGATCAGATTTAAGTTTTCCATCTTTTTCTATTGCTCTAACTGCAGCCTGGCATCCGTGTCTAACTGCTTGCATCCGTTCATCCCATGCTTCTGCCGCTGCTTTATCATTTTCGCGCATATTTCTTAATGCGACTGATATACCATGTATTTCTGGAATATAGCCTCCCCAAGCTTTGATAAAGAAATGCAGACGTTCGATTCCTGACCCTGCAGCCCGACTTAGCTCTAAGCGCTGGTTTACTTTTTTTACTTTATCTATGTGCTTTGTGGTTGCGATTAGAAGTTCAGCACGTGTTGGGTAATGAAGGTAAAGAGCTTGACGGCTTATACCTACCGCCGTTGCTATATCGGACATTCGATTTTTATCAATTCTTTTTTCCAATACTTTCCACGTGGTTTCGAGAATTCGCGTTTTTGTTTGTTCACTTGACATCATGTCAAGATAAATACTACTAAGAAGATGTCAACTTTACATTGTGTCAAGTAGGCAAATATGATGTATGGAGTGAATTAATGAATGTTATCGTATTTGGAGCCACTGGAAGTATTGGACGTCTCGCAGTAGACGCACTTTTAGAAGGTGGCCATACAGTATCAGCATTTGCTCGAAACCCAGAGAAACTTCAGATCAAAAACGCCAAGCTTATTTATTCTTCTGGAGATGTATTAAATCGCGTCGATGTACTTGAAGCATTAAGAGGCCAAGATGTAGTTTTGATTACACTTGGTTCAGGCATGTCGCGAAAAAGTATTGTCCGTTCAAAGGGCACACTAAATATAATAAATGCTATGCAATCTCAAAGAATTTCTCGGCTCATTTGTCAGTCAACTCTAGGTGCTCATGAAAGTTGGGCAAACCTAAATTTCTGGTGGAAACATGTGATGTTTGGAGCTATTATAAAGCCAGTTTTTAAGGATCATGAACTACAAGAAAACCTTATTCTTGCAAGTGGGCTCGATTGGACAATCGTTCGCCCAAGTGCTTTCACAAATGGCCCTGCTACAAAGTCTTTTAAAGAAAATTTTTCATCAAACGAACGTAATTTATCACTGAATATTTCGCGTGCAGATGTTGCCATTTTTCTAAGTCAGCAAATAGATAATACTTCTTATTTGGGATGTGCTGTTGCTATCTCGAACTGATGATCTCAGTTAAGCACATTAAATTATGGTTAAGTGAAATGAACCTAAATTTCAGATGACCTTTAGCGATTTGATCTGATATGTGCACTCATTTATCAGAAGTATTGGCTGTTCTACTCAATCCACGAGAAAACTACTTGCCCAAGAAGTAGTGTCAAAGGTAATATGATGAAACTTAGCAGGGTTTGCATTGTGATGATTGCAGCCATGAGGGGCGCGTCGCCCTGCATTTCTCGGGCGAGAGTATAGCTTGCCACGCCTGTTGGGAGCGCCGCAAAGATAAGGGCGACCTGAATAAATAAAGGATCAGTATTTAGGACAAGCGCGGCGAAAATAACCGCAATTGGATTAATCAAAAACTTGCCAATGATTGAAAATCCGATGATCTTTCTTGATCCACTAAGACCGCGAAGTTTAAGATTAGCCCCCACACACAGCAGCATGATTGGCAGCGCCGCATTGCCAAGAATACGAGCAACTTCATGCAGAACCGCTAATTCATTCAGCCCAGTAAGATTAAACAGCACACCAGCGCAAATACTCAGGATCAGGGGATTCTTCACTAGTTCAATCAAAATCGATTTCCCACCGCCGCCTAATTGGCGAGCCATCAAACTAACAACAGTGACATTCACAACTGGCACCAAAAGGGCGGAACCAAGCACTGCGAGCTGTAATCCTTTAGTCCCGTAAACGGCCTCGGCTATTGCAAGACCGATGAAAGTGTTGAACCGTGCGCTTCCTTGCATGAGTGAGCTGGCTTGTGGTGCCTGAATTCCTCGCCCTAAAAGCCAGCCACAGAATATTGCAGCGAAGAAACCAGCATATAGAAGGAATGCATAATCACCTAGATCCCCACCAAGGTCGGCGGCAGAAATTTTGGCAAAGAATAATGCTGGCATAAGAATCCAATAAACTAAGCTGTCATTGAAGTTCCAAATTTCGATTGATAAAATGTTACCGCGACGCAAACTATAGCCCATCATGATGATTGCAATGACTGGAGCAATAGCTAGAAAAATTGTTAGCACTTCAGTAAGCCTCTAGTTTTATTATCCGCAAAGATTAGCGCGATAAATACATTATTTTATATGCCTAACAATACTCAGAATAATATCAATATTATAGGTGTCTTTTATATTGTACTGCGAAGAAATCTGATTAATTTAAGTCAGACTACTTTTGTAAACAGTGTGTTCTGTTGTGTAAAATTGGATGGTAGAGGCTCCATTTGAACCGCCTACGCCAAGGGCGCTGTCTTTTACGCCAACGAATGGAAGATGGTTTTGAGGGAAGCTGCCGCCATTGATATGTAGCATTCCACTCTCGCTTTCAGCAATAAATTTTTCAACGACATGTAGTTGATCAGAATAAAGACAAGAGGACAGCCCAAAGCTAACATCATTTGCAATAGAGAGGGCCTCTTCCATTTCAGAATAGGACATAACAACCATTACAGGCCCAAAAACTTCATCTCGCGCAATTTCCATGTTGCGTGTAACACCACTTAGGATGGTTGGGCTGTAAAAGTATCCACCTGTATCAGATTTTATTTTCATTCCGCCTGCCGCAACTTTGGCACCCTCAGTTATGGCACGATTAACAAAGCCACTTACATCATTGAGTTGGTTCTCACTTGAAAGTGGCCCCATTTGTGCATCTTCCTTGGTACCATCAGATGGTGTGATTGCATTTGTGCGCTTTGCAAGGCCTTTGATAACTTGATCTTCTAAATCTTTGTGTACAATCACCCTGCTGATCGCTGTGCATCTTTGACCACAAACAGCAAATCCAGCGGCAGTAATTTGATCTAATGCGGAACTAATATTCAAGCTATCGTTTAGAATTACTGGATTTTTTCCGCCTAATTCTAAGCTAACCTCTGCGAAATGTGAAACAGCTGAGAGGGCTACTTTACGCCCAACACCAACAGAACCTGTGAAGCTGACAGCATCAATGTCTTGATGCTCGCAAAGAGATTGGCCAATGGCACCACCCCCAACAACAACATCAAACAGGCCCTTTGGGAAAAACTCAGATGCAATATCGCGCATCATTAAGAGTGGACCCGGTGAAACAGTGGCAGGTTTTTGGACGATCGCATTGCCGTATAAAAGTGCTGGAACCGCTTTGCGCAATGGTGTGCTGAAAGGAAAATTCCATGGATTAATTCCTAATACGACGCCACGTGGACGGCGAAATGTATAGCTGATAGTTCCTGCAATTTGAGAGGGCAAAACTTCGCCAATCGGTGCGCCAGCACGATCGGCGGTGGCACGGCCTTCGCCCACTGCTTTAGCGATTTCACCTTTGCTCTCGCCCAGTGTTTTCCCCATTTCTTTGGTCATGGATAAAGCAATCTCTTCAGATTTAGCTTCAAGGGCATCAAGAAATAATTTTACTATGCGTCCACGCTCGGGCTGAGGAACAGTGGCCCATTCTTTTTGCGCTGATTTTGCATTGGCGATGATTGAGTCAATTTCATCAGTAGTGTTTACAGCGTGGCTGGCAACAGTTTCTTTTGGGTTCGCAGGGTTTTTGATTTCTATGGACATAGGCTTCTCTATTTTTACTAGGTTAGGTAATCGGAAATATTACGTTTACCATCGATTAAATCTTTTATTATATCTTTATCAAGGGGTGGCCAATTTGGTGCTACTTCAGGAACTTGTGGCAGGCGCAAGCGGCCCTTGGTGACATCTACACCGTCTGTACGCACATATCGTGTATCGTCGCCAACACGTGAGGTATGATCCCATTTATCAGCTGGGCCAGGGGTGGTTTTAATTATATTTCGCAGCTTTTGGCTAGCTCTAACAGTAGTTTCTAGTTGTTGAGGATTCCAGCCTTGATCTGAGAGTTCTATCAGCTCTGCAACAGTATTTGAATATATGGGATCACCTGCAAGGTTACGCATTTCGTTTGGGTCATCCACGAGATCAAATAATAAATTAGGATGACCATAGGTGCGGATCAGCTTGAAACGATCTTTGCGGATCATTCGGCATGGAACGCAAGGCCCAATGGCTAGATAATCAGATATTGCGATATTTGGATGATCAGTTTTGGTCCTTTTCAGGAAGGGTATCAAAGATGAACCATCTGCATCTTGTGGGATTAAATCGGTACGGTTGGCCAGATCAAGAAAGCTTGGTAAAAGATCAACAAGTGAAACGGTTTCTTTTATTCTATGCCCTTTAGGGGTGTTTGGCATACGTGCAATTAAGGGTACATGCGCCGACCACTCCCAAAATGTTTGCTTAAACCACATGCCGCGCTCACCTAACATTTCTCCATGATCAGAAGTGAACAAAACGATCGTTTCATCAGACAGGCTGGTTTTATCTAATATGTCTAAGATGCGTCCAATTTTATCATCAATATAAGAAATCATACCGTAATAGGCATGGCGTGTATCTCGCAGATGTTCGTTGGTTATTCTATGGCGATGCCGACCATGCGCAAAGAACATTGCCTTAGAGTAATAATCTAGCTCCTCAAAAGGTATTTCGCCAACAGTCGGGGCATCAATTTCATCAGGGGTATAACGATCCCAGTATTCTTGATTAACTGTAAATGGTGTGTGTGGGCTAGTGAATGAAATTAGTTGGAAGAAGGGTTGACCTTTGTCATCGCGAGCTCTGTCGTAGATGCTTTGAATGGCACAATGTTCGACTTCGTCGTCATAATCTTCTTGCATGGTACGCACACATGAGCCTGCTTCAACTACACCGTTTAAGGCTGTGCCAGAGGGTACAAAAGAGGGGCCTGCATCCCAATCAGCAATCCATTGATGGTTTGCTGGGTAAACATCTGTAACAGTACGATTATTAAAACCATGAAGTTGGTTTGGGCCGATGAAATGCATTTTGCCGCAGAGTTCTGTCTGATATCCAGCATGGCGTAAATAATGGGCCATTGTGGGAATAGAGCTCGAGATTTCGTTGGCATTATCGTAAACCCCAATACTGGGCGATAGACGCCCAGTTAATAAAGATGCACGGCTGGGGACACACAAGGGATTATTCGAATAGGCGTTTTCAAATACGGTACCTTCTGCTGCAAGCCTATCGAGATTTGGGGTTTTGCAAACGCTATTCCCATAAATGCTTAATGCATGCGCCGCCAGCTGATCCGCCATAATTAATATTATATTTTGTGGTTTTTTCATGTAATTAATTCCTCAAAATGACGGGCGTTTTTACGATTTCCATTCAATATCATATCTGCCCCTTTTTCACCGATTAAATATGTTGGCGCATTGGTGTTTGCCGAAGTGATTTTTGGCATAGCAGAGGCATCTATGACACGTAAATTTCTAACACCATTAACCTTTAATTCGGAATCCAACACTGCATTTGCATCAATTCCCATACGACATGTGCCAACAGGATGAAATACTGTACTACCCATATTCCGTACTGCACTTAATATTTCTTTGTCTGATATATAACCAGGGCCCGGTACCATTTCACTATTCCAAAGGTCTTTGAATGAAGGTTGGTTAATAATATCACGTAACATTTTTACACCTTCAATCATTGTGCTTCTATCGCGTTCTGTTGAAAGATAATTCGGCTTAATGATTGGATCTGCCATTGGATCTGCAGAACCAATGTTTACAGTTCCACGGCTTTCTGGATGACATTGCCAAAAGGACGCCGTAAACCCAGAGAACTTATGCAATGGCGTGCCTGGTTTATCAACGGATAAGGGCATGACATTGAATTGAATGTCTGGTCGCCCAGGATCAGCAAGTGATGTTGATGCCCCGCCGCCAACTTGACCAGCGCCAACAGTTAAAGGGCCTGTGCCAGAGAGCGCCCAATCAATCCCCATCTTTGCAAGTTTGATTGGATTGCGTACATCGTTATTTAAAGACCACTTGTTCGTCATTTGAACGATTTGGCGCATCTGATAATGGTCTTGTAAGTTTTCACCAACTTCGGGGCTGTCGGCGATAACGCTGATGCCGTATTGTTGCAGAAGTTTGGCAGAACCAATTCCTGATAATTGCAAAATCTGCGGGGACTGGATAGCGCCAGCACACAGAATAACTTCTGCGCTTGAAAGGCTTTTGTGTTTGTGTCCATTCTGTAACCATTCAACACCAATTGCTTTGGTTCCATCAAATAGAACACGTGTAACATTGGCATTTGTTTTTAAAGTAAGATTTTTACGCTTGAGTGCAGGTTTTAGAAATACAGATGCAGAACTTGCACGAAACCTTCGCCCAATGCTTAGCTGATAATACCCAACACCGTTTGTTGTTTGGCCATTAAAATCTGGATTGAAGGGTAGTCCATATTCCTGAGCAGCGTTCAACCAAGCATGACAGGCTGGATTATAGTTGCGTAAGTCTGAAATTGGCATCTCGCCATTACGACCATGATATTGATTGTCACCACCTTGATAGCTTTCGATATTTTTGAAAAAAGGCAAGATATCATTCCAAGACCAACCCTCCGCACCCAAATCTTGCCAATCATTAAAATCATCGTGTTGCCCACGCATATAGATCAAGCCATTTATGGAACTTGACCCCCCAACGATCCGGCCTCTGGGCCATAAAATGCCTCTATTTCCATCCCCCTCAGAGGGTTCAGTTTTGAAGATTCGTGAAAAGCGAGGATCATAGATTGTGCGAAAATATCCAACGGGCAGTTTAAGCCATGGGTTCCAATCAGCTTTACCTGCTTCTAATAGTAAAATACGACAAGATGGGTCTTTTGATAAGCGATTGGCAAGAAGTGATCCTGCTGAACCTGAACCTACAATAATGTAATCGTATTTTGATTTCATTTTTTTAACTCCATATTCGAAGTTATTATTTTTGAATGTTCTGAGAGGAAATCTTGGTAGTGTTGATTGTCAATTCCAATACCAATAGAATCCCCAATATCTATTTTTCCGCATGTTAATTGAGGTGCGAATAAATCTTCACGAAGAGGGTTAATGTTACTATCAACTTCCAACAATCCATCGCCACCAACAGCAGCAAGAAGATGCGCCGATGTGGCAAGTCCTATACCGCCTCCTAAATAATGAGGGCAATATCTAGCTCCGGATTTGAGGATATTCTTTATTACAGGCAGATTACCACTGATTCCCCCCCATTTACAGATATCAGGTTGAATTACATCAAGTTGGCCACTTGAGATTGCATCATCAAAATTTTTAGTTCCCATAATATTTTCACCTGCAGCAATGGGGATAGGAGAAGCTGATTGAATTTTTGTCCATGCGCTGGGAGTCGAGGTGGCTATAATTGGTTCTTCTAGCCATTTTAGTGGAAAAGCAGCTAATTTTGGCAATATTTCAAGCGTTTTTGCAACAGACCAGCCTTGATTTGCATCCGTCATCATTTGCTCGTTATTTGATAGGTTTTCAGCTATGTCTGTTAGATTTCTGAGATCTGTATCGTCCCCAAAGCCGATCTTAAGTTTGAATGCCGTATAGCCTAGTCCTCTACAACGCTCTATGGTTTCTATTGTTCCAGTGGGGTTTATGCCGCTTGCATATGTTCCAATAATAGAGTCTTTGCCACCGATGAGCTGAAAAAGTGGTGTATTTGCGCGTTTGGCAATAATATCCCATATGGCGCAATCAATGCCAGCGATACACTGTGCGATTGATCCAGTTTCGCCAGATTGAATTGCCAATCTCTCAAAGTGGTTACTCATGGCATCAAAGCAGGCCAATGGATCGCTATAAATTCGGCCAATAAGCGCTGGTAGAATCGAAGTTTGAAGTAATTTAGCTCGATGTTCTGCCCCACAGGAGGGGAAATTACACCATATTTCCCCTAATCCTTTGATGCCATCAGTCGTTTCCAATTGCAGATAGACCGCTGGACGATCACTCATGGTACCAAAGGATGTTCGAACAGGTATTTCACAGGGTGCGCGCATTACAACAATGTTTGCTGAGGCAATCGAAAATGATAAATCTAAGTTGATGTAATCTTTTGCAAACCAGCCCAGCATTTAGTTATCCAATTCTAAGTTGAAACGGGCATACATCTCTGCGGGTGCATCCGCGCACTTCATGTGATGGATCATCTCAGCTACCAACTTGGCCTCAATTTCAGGGTTAGTAATTGGGTTTTCTTGTTTTGGATCTGTGTCCAGATTGTAAAGTTGTGTTTTTGTATTGTCAAAACTCATGCCTTGGCATTCGACAGGATTTCCTTCTTCGTTCGTGCGAGGCTTCAACTTCATCACGGGTGCCCCTTTCGTAAATTTAAAAGGATCAGTTAATGTAGCGCCGACCAAATCACTGATTGGAAAACGTGATGTCATGCGTGTTGGCATCAATGTGTATTCATATAAGCCATCTGCAGATAGGTTTTCTGGGTATCGGTGATACACATGGGTGCCGTCCGTTATATTACATGCGGCGCCGAAATATCCAAACATAGCGGTAGATCGCACAGGACTGTCTTCCGCCAAAAGAGGTATTAAAGATTTGCCTGAAACATCTTCTGGAATTGTGTGATCGTGTAATTCCATGATTGTTGGCATTATATCTATCGACTGTGTTAAAGATTTGCGCCGTGTTCCTGATTGCTCTGCAAACTCTGGATGATAAACCATCAAAGGAATTCTAGAGATTTCGTCAAAGACTGGCATACGATTTTTAGACCACCAATCATGTTCGCCCAAAAGAAACCCATGATCCGTTGTTAATATAAGGCATGTGTCTTGCCACATATTATTTTCATCAAAGAAATCTAAGATTTTACCAAAATATTCATCACACATTGTGGTTAAGGCGGCATAGTTTGCGCGTATCTCTGCTATCTCTTCTGGGCTTTCATTGACGCGTTTATAGAGTGGCCAGTCAAGGATTGGGCCATTGTAATCGGTTGGATACATCTCTCGAAACCGGGGTGGGGCGTGAAACGGCTCGTGGGGATCAAAACATTCAAGTTGTAAGAACCAATTATCTTCTGTGTGGTTCTTTTTCAAAAATTCCTGGCCCAAAGCAAAGGTTTGTGGGCCGCTGTATTCATGTTCTTCGCCCATATATTGGCGATTGATCATGTTATTTACACGATTATGTTGCATGGGGTGATAATCAAGAGTTAGGTGATCAATATCAGCATTAACATGGGCTTTCCAACGATCAATCGCTTGGCCGCGCACTAATTCCCAAGATGAGTATCGCGGGTGATAGGTGGCTCCGCCATCGGCAAAATAATGATGATGATCTGTGATTATATGACTGTAAGTGCCATTAAGTTTCAAGAGTTCTGGGAATGAGTCATCAAATGGTTCAAGTGGCCCCCAACTACGATGCAAAAAATTTAAGCGGCCTGTGTGTAAATCACGTCGTGCAGGGATACAGGGAAGGCTGCCAACATAATGATTATCAAATGTAATTGCGCGTTCTGCAAAACGTTTGAAATTAGGTGAAATGACGGATGTATCGCCGTAACTTTCCATCGCATTACGATTGAGGCTGTCAAGAAGGACGAAAACTGTTTTCATTATTGATTTCCGTAAAATATAAATGGGTGAGCCGCACGTTTCACGTGCGACCCACTATTGATTAGTTACTTGTACGTGCTACGAATTCTTCGATACCTGGTACATTTGCTTCGCGGTAATAACGCAGCGCTCCAGGGTGCAATGGTGCATTAAAACCACCAAGAATACTATCAGTTGAAACGCGCTTCCATGCAGGGTGGACTGTTCCCATATGATCAAGGTTTTCTAAAACAGTTTTTGTCGCTTGGTAAACGATTTCTTCTGGTACATCAGCACGGATTAAAAGAACGTTTCCTAAACGGTATGATGGAATCGAGGCAGCTTGATCAGGGTATGTGTTAGCTGGCAAGTCACCTTCTGAGTAAGCAGCATATTTGGCACGAATTGTGTCTGATACTTCTGATGGAATAGATAAGAAGCGGATATCATGAGATGCTTTTAACTTGATGATTGGAGGCAATGGGATTGAACCATTCCACATAAACGCATCAATTTGTCCATCTTTCAGCATATCGACCATGGCTGGTAATTTTACACGAAAGTCTTTGAAATCTTCGCCTGGCTTTAAACCGATTGTATCAAGTAAGATTTCAGCATCCAACATTGATGTGCCACCTGGTTGACCCATGCCAACACGTTTGCCTTTTAAATCATCCAAGGTTTTAATGTCTGATCCTTCTAAAACGACAACGTGTTGTACAATTGGTGCAATAGACATCCAGCTTAGGATTCTCCCTGGCTCAACATCAGAGTAATCGCCCTCTGCTTTATAGGCTTCATAAGCAAGTTTTGAGTTTGAAAACCCTGCTTCAATATCGCTGTTTAGCATTAGGCGAACGTTTGCAACATAGCCTTTTGTACCTTCAGCAGTCATCTGAACGCCTTCAACCTTGCGGTTTACAAGGTCTGAGATACCAGCCGCCCATTGATAGGCGGTATTGCCAACAGGGTTAGAGCCAATGGATACAGGTACATCGTTTGCCAAGGTTGGCAACGCACTGATCCCTAATGCAACTGCTGCTGCAAATGATATAATTTTTTTCATTTATTTCTCCCAAAATAAAATTGTTAACCGGGCAGCCCGGTAAAATATGAGGTTAGATTTCCTCGGGTGATTGAGCTGGCAAATATTTTTGCATTGCACCGGCCAGAAAGATGCAAGCAATTCCAATAATGTTTGAAGTTAAACCAGGCATGATCAAAAGCATTGCGCCAGTGAACAATAATATACGCGAAAGCAAACCGGCATGACCCAAGAACCAGCCTTGTAAAGATGAAGCCAATGCAAGGGTTCCGATCATTCCTGAAATAAATGGCATGATAAGAGTTGGCAATTCGCCGACCCCCAATAAACGAGGATCAAAGACAAAGAAATATGGGATTAAAAATGCAACTAGGCCGTATTTGACGGCAACTAAGGCAATACGCATTGGGTTTTCACCTGATAATGCGGCAGCGGCAAAGGCTGCCAAGGCAACGGGGGGTGTAATCGCAGATAACATTGCAGAATAAAATACAAAGAAATGTGCGGCTAATGTGTTTACACCTAAATTAATTAGTGCAGGAGCTGCCAGTGTGGCCACTAAGATATATGCTGCTGCTGTTGGCAGGCCCATCCCAAGAATTAAAGAAGCTGCCATTGTTAGCACTAAGGCAACAAGTAAGCTGCCACCAGATAGGGTAACAATTAAGCTGCTGAATTTTAATCCAACACCAGTAAGCGTTACTACAGCAATAATGATACCAGCAGTTGCTGTTGCCATTGCTACTGGCAAGACTGCTTGCGCTGCAGCTTTTGATGTTGAAATTACTTTGCTTGGCACCAACCAGGTGGATGGTTTAAGGCAAGATAGCAAAACTAAGATGACAATTGACCAAAGGGATGAATACATTACTGAATAACCATTCATCAAAAAGCCAATAAAGCTAGGTATTGCGATAAGAACGTGTCCGCCCTCTATTAACGCAGCTTTTGCAGATGGAAGCTCGTGTTCTTTCATTGGCTGAAGCCCGTTTTTAACGGCTTCTAGATGTACAGCTGCAAATACAGCTACATAAAACAAAATAGCAGGGATTATTGCAGCTTTTGCAATGTCAGTATAAGGTGTTTCGATAATGTCAGCCATTATGAATGCTGCGGCACCCATGATAGGTGGCATCAATTGTCCGCCCGTAGAGGCAACAGCTTCGATGGCGGCGGCAACTCGTGGCTTATAACCGCCGCGTTTCATCAAGGGTATAGAGATTGTTCCTGTGGTTAGTACGTTTGCCACAGCAGTACCAGAAATCATACCCATAAGACTACTACCAACAACGGCTGCTTTTGCAGGGCCGCCACGTGAACGACCTGTCAAAGATACGGCAATATCCATCAACACTTTGGATGCGCCTGTGCTTTCTAACAAAGCGCCTAGGATCACGATCAAAACAACGAATGTAGAACTTACGCCAAGTGGGGTGCCAAAGATACCATCAGCACCTAAGTATACTTGGCTTAGCACACGCTTTAAACCATATCCACGATGGGCGATATCGCCCCACAAATAATTTCCCCAAAAGGCATAGGCCAAGAATATCAGCGCTAAAACCACCATTGACCAACCTATTGTACGACGAGTTGCATCCAGCAAAATCACAACGCTGACTGCTGCAATCCAGATTTCTGGATTGGTCATTGCGCCGTAGCGATTGACCACATCATCATAAAACATCGTTTGATACAAAGCTGTGAATGCGCCAAAAATGGCAAGTATTATCAAAAGCAGGGTACTCAATAATGTTCTGTTACTTGTGATTATTCCTAAATATACTAATATGATTGCTAGTGCTAAATGCATTCCCCGTTGGATAACATCTGGAAACACACCAAAAGCCGCTGTGTATAGGCTGAACGATATTAAAAGAACTGCGACTAATTTATATGTATGACTGGCCCAACGGGTTTGCTCATTCATAAGAGAATTACTCCCTCATCTATGGTGTGAGGTGTAGAATTTGAGGTCGTTGCTGCAATCAGGGGTTCTAAATCAAGCGATGGAGAGAAAAAATGTTCTGACAAGGCTAAGCCAGCGGCGGCTTCGGAAGGTTGTTTGATTGCATCTTGTAGCCCACCACGAATATCTGCTTTTACACCAGAGGCCTGAAGTTGCTCTTTAAATGCCTGGTGGTAAATTGGATTACGCCCCAATGGGCCTGTCAGAATTACAGCTTCTGGGTCAAACATTAGAATAGGAGCGGCGCTGTGAAATCCAAGCGCTGTAGCCGCTTCGCTGATTGTATTTGAAATGAGTGCATCGGTTTTTGCTTTTTTTAAAACTGTACGAAGGGCATCTCCATGGCGTTGAAGATCTTCTAGACCATTATTCGTGCTTAGGAATAAGCCAAGGCGTTGCAAAACAGCAAAGCCTGATGCCTCGGTTGTGAGGCAGCCAATTTTACCACAACTACAGCGTTTACCGTCTAATTTAGCTGGGATATGCCCAATTTGGCCTGCAGTGTTAGTGTGCCCAGTACATAGCTCATTGTTGCTGATCATTGCACCGCCTAACCCTAAAGCTGCCCGAATAAGAACTACATCTTTGGCGCCACGTGTTATGCCGATATTTGTTTCTGCGATGATGATAGCTCTGTTTACATTTTCGATTGCTACTGGCAGATTTAAGCGTTCTTCAAGGCTTCGTTTGATATTGAATTTTGGCCACCCAAGGTATGGAGATTGCATTAAAATCTCACCTGAGGAATCCAAATAGCCCGCGATTGCAGCGCCAACACCAATCATTCGACGCGGATCTTGAATGTGATCTGTAATCATTTGATTTACAGTTTTTGCTATTTCATTAAGAGTAGACGTTGGATTGGTTAAATCTGAAGCTATCACAGTTTTATGCGCAACAATCTCACCGGCAAGATTGCATAGTGTAACGCCTGTATTGAACGCAAGTATACTAATGCCTAGAACATAACCTCCGCTTGCATTTAAGCGAAGGCTTTGGCGTTTGCGGCCTCGACCCGAGCTTTTTTGAGAACCCGACTCAGATAATAAATCTGCACGAATAAGTTCTTGGGATATTCGCGTTATGGCTGGCGTAGTTAGACCGGCTAATTCAGCCATCAACGTTCTGTCAATATCTGGATTGTGTGATGCAAGCTTTAGAATCGTCGCGCGATTGATCCCGCGAACACTCTCTTGGGGTTTGGTCGTTGTTTGATTCGTATTTTGAGCTTTCATAATTAATTAATTGCTGTAATTAATTAATTAGTCAAGGTTTAAGTGGGTGACCCCTAGTCCATTTAGTGTTTATCTCATTGCATAAATACTGAAGGGCCGGTTTTGCCACTATCGTAAATTTTGAGAGGTGATATAATAATTTGTTATCATAAATCTAAATTTCATATGACCTTTAGTGATCTGATCTGATAAGTGCTATCATTTGTCTGAAAGCGTTGTCGCTTATGGCCTTAAGTAATTGTTTTATATTAATAAAGCTATCTCATTTATATTTAGTTCTGATACTTGTTCCCATGTAATTAACTTGGGCTATATATTTGGACAGACGCTCGCGCTTGCGCAAAGGTGTCACTTAAATCGCGAAGCTTACTCCACAGTAAGGTAAGAGAATTGATAAAATATTAAACGAGATGATGGTTATAACAGTTCTTGGGGTTAAATAGCATATGTGTACTGTTAGACTACATGATTTATGGTTTTTAGAGCTACAGCGTAGAAAAGGATAAGAGTATCAAATACTTATTTGTCATAATTATTATTTTATTTTCAATTTTAGCTTACGTGCGTCTTGCGCAGGTTCATCCAATTTACAATATCCCAAATTCAACTTCTAGCCAACTTTCAAGTAAAGGTTTTGTACTCATAAAAGCCTATACAGGAAGCAAAGACGAATTTTATGAAGAAATAACAAAAGTAGCATTAGAGACACCGCGCACATTATTACTTTCTAATGACCCATT
>Ga0233397_1000457_pt1 | contig 20309 bp, 15 predicted proteins | sample 35DmetaG_FD_189957 | JGI IMG/M metagenome (GOLD analysis project Ga0233397, IMG submission 189957) | Seawater microbial communities from Monterey Bay, California, United States - 35D | ecosystem: Environmental > Aquatic > Marine > Coastal | place: USA: California | collected 2016-10-20
CCATTACTTGCTCCAGCAGCTCCATATATACCTGCTGCAGATGCATCTTTTAATACTGTTATGTCTTCAATATTATTTGGATCAATTGCTGCTGTAGAATAAGAAACAACACCATCTATAACATAAAGCGGTTGAGTATTTCCAGAAAGTGAAGATATACCACGGATAAATATTTGTGGAGAGGCGCCAGGCTTTCCTGTATTTTGAACTACTCTTACTCCAGCGGATCTAGCTTGTAACAATTGGCCTACATCTACATTTGCCTTTTCAGAAACACCTTCAAGATCTAAAACAGAGATAGATGAGGTAATATCTCTTCTATTTTGAGATCCATAACCAGTTAAAACAATTTCGTCTAAACCAGCAATATCTTCTATTAGTATGATATTTAAACTTGAATCACTACTAGCCACAATATTTTGTGCTATAAAACCTATAAAAGTGACCTCCAAAGTTGGATTTTCTTCACCAACAGTTAATGAAAAATTCCCATCAAAATCAGTAGTTGTTCCATTATCGGTTCCAGATTCAATTACAGATGCTCCAGGAAGTGGATTACCTTTACTGTCGGTAACATTACCTTCCACGATGATTTGAACAATATCCTCCGGGTTTGTTTCTGCAACTATTACTTCTGATTTAGCTTGAACAGTATTAATTACAGATTGTTGTTCTGAAGATTTTTTAAGTAAAACCACATTCTTATTTAAGTCATAGCTTAATCTATTTTCAAAAATTAATTTGATTACTTCATTAAGCTTTGCTTTATCAACTGAAATACTGATGCGTTTCTGAAAATCATATATTTCACTTCCAAATATAAATCTCAAATCAGTTTCTGATTCAATTTCATCTAATACTTTAATAATTGGTTTATTTTCTACATCTATACTTATTTCTACTTGAGAGTAGGAATTTGCAAAAGAAGAGAAAATCATAACTATTGAAAGTAAGGCAGATATTTTCATATTTAATACAAACCTGGATCTGTTTTCTAACCCAGAAAAATGGGTTATTCTTGTTAAATTCATATATTTAATTGTTAGTTAGTAATTATTGACTGATTGCTATTTAATTCCGCGGGTTTTTGTTGCTTCAAAACAAGAACCCGTTTTTTGTTAATTTTAATTAATTATTATTTTATTATTCATAATTTGATAATCTACATTGTAAATTCTTACCAGGTATTCTAGAACGTCATCAATTGACTCTTTTTCGGTTAAAAAAGTGGCATTAATAAACATCGTATTTAATTCAACATTATTATTAATAATTATGACATCGTAAATTCTTTCTAGTTTTGTAATCATGTTATTTATGTTTTCATTTCTGAAAATAATTCTTCCATTAACCCAGGAAGTGTACAAAACAGTATTTACTTTTGATAGTTCAATTTTACCTTGAGAATAGTTTACTCTAGCCTTATCACCAGGCTTTATAACAATAACTTTACTATCGTCTAGAGTATTTTTGACCCCCAAGCTACCTTCTGTTAAAATAATTTCTGAAAAATTATCTTCTTCATAATTTTTAAAATTAAATTTTGTGCCATAAACTTCCGCTGTAGACCCTATAGAATGAACTTTAAAAGAATTTAAGCTATCACTGATAACATCGAAAAATGCTTCACCTGAAATATGCACCTCTCTTTCCGTTCCCTCAATAAAACTTACCGGATATGTTAATACGGATCCAGAATTTAAATGAACGGTCGTTCCATCTGAAAGAGTCAACTTAAACCTCTTACCATACGGCACTTTTATTGTATTTTTAACCAATTCTTTTAAAGTGACATCCTCTTCATAAACAAGGGAGTTTGTTTCTGAATTAACCAATCCTTCAAGTTTTTCAAAACTAATTTTTGTTTTACTTCTTTTATTTGCTTCAGAATCTAAAATGATTTTTTCACCGCTTGAGGTCGTTAGTATGATACTTTTAGATTCAATTAGGATATTTTCATAATTTAAATAATAGACTACACCAATTATTCCGACAAATACTGCCGCAACTCTCATGAGATTTTTTGTTAGTAATCTAAAAGCAGCTTGTTTTTTGGATTTTTTAATTCTAGACTCTATCTCATTAATTAAAGATGTCTTATCTGATTGATTCATTGAAAGATTTGATAAATAATTAATTTGAACATATTCGTTGAATAAGTCATAATTCTCATCCTCTAATATGAAGTTCAAAAGCAATTCAAGCTCTTCGTTTGAAATACTGTTTCTGAAGAACTTTGATATTATATTTTCTATGTTTTTACTCATAACTAACTTTATTACGTCGCGAAAAAGAATAACCCTTTTAAAATCGAAAAAAATTTAATTCTAATTTTGATTTAATATATTTTTTATTTCAATGTCCCTAGATGATATTTCACTTGATAATAGAGGCATTTTAAAAACTATCTCTAAGAGTAGATATTTTTTTATAAATTTATTTTTTTATATAAAGTGGAATCTGACAATCAAATTTTAATAAAGAGACTTAAGGATAACGATGCCTCAGCTTGGGGTGAAATAGTAAATTTATACAGTGATCAACTATTTGCTTACGCATTAAGCTTATGTTCTGATCGCGAATTATCATCAGATATAGTACAGCATGTATTTATAACCATCTTTGAGACTAGGCATAACTTAAATCCTAATTATTCTTTAAAGTCTTATTTGTACAAATCAACATACAACAGGTTTATTGATGATTACCGCAAAAAAAAGTCAATGTCAGCATTACATGATCAGTATTATTTTATGCTAAACCAATTCGCAACAAAAACCAGCGATGAAGATTTATCAGAGAAATTGAAATCAATGAATATTATGATTAGTAAACTACCGGCAAAAACAAAAGAAATATTTACCCTCAGTAAACAAAGTGGCCTATCTAATATCGAAATTTCAGAATCTTTAAATATTTCTATTAAAACAGTCGAGGGCCATATTACAAAAGCATTCAAATTGCTTCGCAAAGAAGCGGAAAAGTTCGGTTAAAATATTTTTGGTCAATTTTAAATGTTTAAAGACAAATAATAAGATCCACTCTCCAAAGAATCCAATTTATTTTTATAAAAAAAACGATAAATAAATGGAGAATATTTTTTTTCATATTATAATTTTTTGATTTTGACGTTTCTAAAGGATAAGTTACTACCGTGGTCTTGAAAGCCAATATAACCGGTTTTGTATTTTCCATAATCCGGGGCATTGTTCCATTTTCCAGAATTTCTTCTTTTGTACCAGCTCTCGGACCAAGGCACAAAAGACAATACCTTTTTACCATTAAGCCAATGTTCTACATTATTGGGTGTAAAAATGATTCTACTACTATTCCATTGTCCAGGTGGGTAGAGTACTTTTTGTGTGGTATCAGGAACGTGCATGGCATAGTCAGCCGCGGTAAGTTGCCAATCCTTTAATTCGTAATTATGAATTTCTGCATAGTTTTCATCGTCCAATAATTGGTATTCTGGCCCTACCACTGAAGAGCCTTCATAGCCTTCTTTAAGGTGATAAAAAATACCACTATTACCACCTTTAGGAATATTCCACTCAACATACAATTCAAAGTTTTCAAATTTATCAGCTCCATAAATGATGTCTCTACTGCCCGTATAATCATAATCTTCCTCCAAGATTTGAGCGGTAGTAAAAGTCATAACGTTGTCCACAATTTTCCAACCGGGTGGCATTTGATCGCCATTGTAGGCCCTCCAACCATCCAGTGAACTGCCATCAAAAAGGGTGATCCATTCATTTTTTGTTTTTTTAGAGGCTTCGGTGCAAGACCAAATAGTCAGTAGGGCTATAAATAAAGTGATTTTTTTCATTTGCGTATTGAATTATTTTTAATTTGAAGAAAACGAGGATGCAGGTAATCCTTCTTTATTAAAGAGTGAACCTACAGTCCAATTTTTCCATCCATATCTCACATGTTTTGGATACTTAACTTTATTAGAATAAACTCTTATTTTATTATCAATTATTTCTGCTTTAGCTGTTTTATAAATCATATTGTCTCCTGCTACTTCAAAATCTTTTAAAGCACCTTTAGACATAAGTCCACTACCTTTATTTTCAAAATCAATATCAATATAATTACTAAATGTTTTATGACTCTTATATAGCGGCCCTGACGATATTATATCAAATTCATAATCTTTATCTAAAGCTAAAAGGGCGAGTCTTTTTCCAACATCTTGTTTGTTGTGAGGATGGATATCTTTTTCCTCTCCGATCTCCATTATAACGGCCATTCCTGTTTTACTGGTTGTTTTTAAAGTCTTTCTCTGAGCATCTCTTAATTTTTGTGATTCTTGAAATGGAAGATATTCAAATGGCGCGATTTGGACATAATAAAATGAAAAGTTATAACTCCAGCTTTCTCTCCAATCTTCAATCATTCCAGTGAATAATTCCTGATACTCAAAGCTGTTGTCAACATTAGATTCACCCTGATACCATATCGCTCCTTTTATACTGTAAGGGAGAACAGGTTTTAGCATTTTTTCAAATAAAATTGAGTAACTATTGGGATCATTAATAGAATCCTTTAATTTAATCGATTCTTTTTCAAACAAATCGTAATCATCATACTTAGGAACTTTGTTTTTGGTAGTTGAAAGAGAGCTCAATTTACTATTACTTGTCCACGCTTCCACTCTAGTCCCACCCCAACTTGTATTGACTATCCCAATTGGAATTTTAAGTTCTTTATTAAGTTTTCTCGCAAAGTAATATGCAGCAGCACTAAATCCTTCTGCATTTTTTGGATTAGCAACTAGCCATTTGCTTTCTTTAATAAGTTCTCCAGACAAATCCATTGGAACAGTAAACATTCTTATCTGATTGTTATCCACACTGGAAATTTCTTTGTCTTGGTCATAAATACAATTAATGCATTGATTCATCCTCCATTCCATATTTGACTGTCCAGAGGATAACCAAACCTCACCAATCATAACATCCTTTAACAAAATACTATTACTAGCTGTTTGAATAGTTACAGTATAAGGGCCCCCAGCTTTGGGTGTTGAGAGCTTTAGCTCCCAATCGCCTTTTTGATTAGATTTTACGGATGATTCTTCACCCCAACTACCCTTTACAGAAACAGTTTCATTTGATTTAGATTTCCCCCAAAATGAAGCATCAAAGTCCTGTTGTAAAACCATATTGTCCGAAAAAACAAAAGGAAGTTCCAATCCTTGATTTATCCCTAGGTTTGATTTACAAGAATAAATTATCATTGTAAGGATTAATAATAGTCCAAATATTTTATTGTTTATATATTCTTTTTTTTTCACTTTAAATAAAGTATTTAAATGACATCATTTTAAAAACTCATTTATCAGGATATAAAATTTTTGTTTCCTTCCCAAAGGAAAGGTCATTAAAAATTTTGTAGTCCGTCCCTTTAGACAACTTAATATCAAATATATTTTCTTGAACGTTTGCTGCAGAAATATTAAAGTTTTTCAAAATAAAACGTTCAAAATTTTCAATTTCAAGACCGTTGGTATAAAACTTTGAAGTAGGCTTCTTCCACTCTAAAGTAATATGATTGAGTTCAAGACCTTTAACTCTTTTTGCATAAAAGGCGGGAATATCATTTTTAAATAAGCCTTTTTCCAAAGAAAAAGCCGGGCGTAAATCAAAATTACCACCGTATTTCTGAGAAAACTTACCCTCATCAATTTGGAAATGCACCCGTGTCATTTTAATATTTTCAATTAGATTTTCATCTTCTCCATATAGGATTACCCCACTTTCAGAATGTGCTTGAATATCAGAAAAAGAGATGTTTTTTATCTTACCAGGGGCTCCATTTGGGGAAGAAGGGATTGCAGAAATATGAATAGGTTCACTCTTTCCCCACCATCCATCAGAATGAAGCCTGAGTTCCATTTTTATATTGGAAAAAGAGACCTCACTTATAGCGCTATTATCTCTTGAAAAAACACCAATCCCTCTGTTAGAATCAGTAATAATAATGTTGCTAAAGATTATATTTTTTATGGGCTTGATTCCATATCCCACTCTTATACCGGCTGATTTGGATGTAATAATACAGTTATCAAAAATTATATTTTTTGCTTCTTTAGATTGGTTCCCATAAGTATATTTTTTGTTCCCAGAAATGAAACCAGTGACAATCAGTGCGTCATCTCCAGCAATAACTGTCGAGTTTGAGACCTGTACATTAGAAGATGAGGTAATGTGAATTCCATCACTATTTGCTATAAGCACATTATTTTTAATGGTTATTTCTGAAATTTTAACATCTTCACAACCACCCACTCTAAGGGTCCATTTTGGGGAATCTAAAAAAAGAAGGTCCTTTATTCTTATGTTCTCTGCATTGCTGAGGGTTAATATATGCCCGGGTCTTTCGATAAATGTTAAAGGACCATCTTCAAGTTTTGAAGGATCGCGAAATTGTTCTTTTTGACGCGTATATTTTCTTTCTTCCGCAGAAGGAGCAAAACGTTTGTTTTTTTTCATAAAAAAGGTTCCTCTCCCATCTATTGTACCTGCACCGGTAAGGGAAACATTTTTGACATCGTTTGCAAATAAAATACCCATGTAATTTATACCTGAATAGTAATATCCCTCAGGCATTAAATTGTAATGACTCATGTCGAGGCTTCCAACCAAAACAGCACCATTTTCTAAATGGAGGTTTACATTGGAAAGAAGATGAATGGTTCCTGTTATAAATTTGCCTTTCGGGATCAATACTTTTCCTCCTCCACTTTCACTACATTTTTTTATAGCTTCGTTTATAGGAGCAGTATTATTAAAATCGGGGCCAACTTGAGCACCAAAATCTAATATATTATAAGTTTGAGAAAAAGCTTGAGAAACACCTAAAGTGATGAAAAGTAAATGGAAAAAAAATTTAGTCAAGGCATACTTCATATAAGCAATATACAAAGAAGTCTTGTATTACTATAGACTTTTTTGTGCACCACTAGGCGAGTTAAAATGAGATTAGATCCTTATTGAATTACTTTTTTGAACAGTTTTATACTACGTATTAATTCAATTCTTTAAATCTTTCTTTTTAAGTCATTTTTGATCGATTTTGACTCATTTTAGACTTTTTTTGATCATTTTTGAGTGATTTTAGACGTTTTTGGATGTTTTTAGTTCGTTTTGATCCTTTAAATTATTCTAACCTGCTTAATCCTTTTGTCAAATTCATTCCTGCTTGTTTCAAAAACTGATGATTTTGTTTTCAAACTTCTTTGAATTTTAAACTCGAGATGATTAATAGTTTTTTGAGTCTTTTTAATATTTGACTCGTATGATAAATTAAAGTCTAATAAAATTGAGATTTCAGGATACGTTAACTCTCTGGGATAAATATCAATTAACTTATCCTTTAACTTCTTTTCAATTTCGTCAAGCTCTGAATCCAATCCTTTTTTATTTTTTATTAAATCATAAATACTCTTTTTTCTGAAGAAAAAGACAACATAGATTATAATTAAAATAATTGCCCCTAAAGCATAGTATGCATAATACTTCTTCTTGTGTAAATTGTAGGTGCTGAATTTTTCACCTAAAAGGTCGTATTTTTTTATCACAGCAAAGTTTAGTTTGTTATTATAATTATTTTCAAAAGCAACAAAAAACTCGTTTTTTACCTCATTGTATATGATGTTCCTTCTATTTTCAATAATGTTATTATGGATATCATAAACTCTAAACTCATCATTTATAAAATCTATTTCAGAAAAATAATCTCTATTGATAAGTGAGGCTTCAGGATAGTTTAGAATTATTGTACCAGTTTTTTTTTGAATAAAATCCATAATTCTTTTATCAAGTTCGCTAACTTCAATCCAATTAAGAGTTTTAAAATCAAATTTGACTGTTTTATAATTATAGAATTCAATTCCATTTCGATTTTGCATTCCAAATGTTGTATAAAATACATCCTCTATTGAATCATATTTACTCAGACGTGAAGTATTGCTTACAGGATTAAGGTTTTTCTGTTTTAACATAGACCACTCTTTTGAGCTAGAGTCAAAATAAACTATGTTGTTTTTTGATGAATAGAAACCATAGCCCCCATAAGAATGTATAACACCCTTTCTTATAAAAAGAGAAGAAGAATATCTTGATTTCCATTCAAATGAATTATCGATTGAAAAAACTGTGTCTTTATCTGCTTTATATACTTTGCCAAGTCCTTTAATTATCAAGTAAGTTTTTTCTTTATCCCTAAGCTCATCTAAGTTGTATGATTCTAGTTTAAAAGAATGCTTCCTAGAATACCATCCCCTTTGTTTGTTATAAGAATAAAGAGAATCAGCTGTAAGAACAAAATTTGTATCATCAATTGAGTACAAAGTAAATTTTGCTTCACGAGCTAATTCTGGTCCTTCATATACTCCTTGAAGATTTAGTGAAATAAATAAGCTGATTACAAATAAAAACATAAATAAAAATAGTGTTTATTTAATTTAAAAATACTGTAATGATAGTGTAAGGAAGTATTATTGTGCCATTTAAACGGTGTAAAAACGACATTTGATTAAACTAAAAATTACATTATGAAACTAAAAAATTATTCTTTTCTATTTATTTCTCTCATTTACTATTCGGGTTTTTCTCAGTTGGAGGCTGGTGTAGGACTTGCATCTATTGCAGCATCTGATGGATTTAGTGCAGTTGCTGCATACGCTGTTCAAGCTGATGTAGATTATGATCTTTTGATGGATTCTAATATTCGCGCAGCTGTAGGCACAAGTTTTTTGTACAGAGATGGTGTGTTTGGAGTTGCGCCTGGTATAAAGGGTGGTTTTGATTTTATAAATGCCAAAATAAATGTTGATATAGATGGAGTTGTTTGGTATGGTTTAGGAAGTAGAATAGGGTTTGGTAGAGACAAAATTCATGGTTTAAGTCTTTCACTTCAAGGAGCAGCAATAGATGGTATCGGATTGGGTTGGTCAAACATATCTTACTCTTACAGGTTCTAATTTAAAATCAAACCGTAATGAAAAAAATTACCATTTCTATATTGCTCCTACTTCTTTTTATACCAAAAGTTCAACATGCCCAAAGAGCTGATGGAATTGCTGCTGCTGCAGGAATAGTAGCTGGGATAGGAGCGGGAATAGCTGCTATTGAAATTCTAAAAGAGCAAATGGAGCAAGCTGCTGTTGAATATGCCCTTAATAACTATCCAGATATTGTTGATTTTCAGCTAAAAACAAACTCATTAGATGGAACAAAATTAAAAGATCTTTCAAATGTTTCAATTGTGACATTTGAATTAGAAAATTTATTAAGTAATAAAAGATATATAATGTTTGCTTTTACAAGTGGAGGTTGGATGAATGAATTTGGTGTTGATTTATCATACATTACTTGGAGAAGATTTGATGTGGATGAATGGAATGATCTTATAAAAGTATATGTTGAAACAGCTTCAAAAAGTAATATTTCTGTAAATGACATTGCTATGAGCAAAATTGTTAATAAAGGAGTGAAGAAAGATAAAGACTGGCTGGTTGAATTTGATAAACTAAAGGGCGATACATATTACACAAATAATTACTCTGACGAGTTTAAAGTAGTTTTTAATGAAAAATCATTAGGAATTTATGTTAAAGAGACTTCGGATTTGGTTCAGATATCAAGGGGTGCTTTAATTAAAGCACATGAATTTTTGAATAGGCAAGAATAATTATAAAAAACTAATAATAGGGTAAAATTTCAATTTTTAAAAAAGATAAATATGATTGTTAAAAAACTTAAAATTATATCAGTTTTCATTATTGCAGCATTGTCCTCATTGAGTTGCACGAAAGATAGGACCTATATTGTGGATAATATAGGGTTAAATATCAACCTAAATCTAGAAAATGATTTTTCATTAGAACTTGACAAAACTTCATCAAAAAATTCATTTTCAACCTTTAAAGTAGACTCAGAATTTAATCATGTTTTCGATGATGAACTAACTATAACTTTTTCATCTAATCCTGAAGGATACTATAACTCCTTAACAATCGATCCGAGTGATTCCCAAACAACAATATCACTTCCTTATGGAAATTATGACTGGGAAATAGAATCTTCAATTGTATCAGGGACTGCAATAAGTCAAAAGCTTCCTGTTTATGGTCAATCTAATGCTTCTATTACTATTGACCAACCAGACAATGATTTGAGTTTAATCGTTCAAACTGATTATTCTTTAGTTACTGTAAACACTGATCATGTTTCATCAGTAATTTTAAAGCATAATGATCAAAGTCTTGCATTAGAATCAAAAGATGGATTTTTCTATGGATACATCTATTCAGGAGCAACTTCATTTACTCTTGAGGTAATAGATAATGAAGGTTATAAAATAACTGAAAAACTTAATTCTGTTGAATCCTGCAAAGAGTATAAGTACACTTTACAATATTCTGATGTAAATATAAATTCGCTGGTATGTTTGTGTGAGCCTTTTGAGGTTGTAGAAAAATTTTTAACACCGTGTGGTGAAACTCCTGATGTTCTGTCAAATGGCATTGTAGCATGGTACCCATTTAACGGAAACCCAAATGATGAAAGTGGGAATGGTAATGATGGGACAAATAATGGAGGAGTATTAGCTCAAGATAGAAATGGTGAAAATAACAAAGCTTACTATTTTTCGGGTAGTGGTTGTTCAACAAGAATAGATGTAAATGTTGATACTTCATCTATCGAAACAAACAATAGTTTTTCATTTTCAATTTGGTATAAACATAACGGCAATGGATGCATTGGCCCAAGAGTAGCTGAATTTTGGCCAGGATCTGATACCTATGGAAAATTTACAGTTAATACAAATAAAGGGTCTGGTAACACTTATAACCCAAATATTGATTATAGAAGTAGCGAAGGAAGAATGGGTGTAAAATGGAATTTAGAACCAAATCAATGGACTCATTTAGTCTACACAATTGATGAGAATGAGTTTAAAATATACCAAAATGGAGAGTTATATGATAATACTGATCAAACTTACTACATGAATGCAGGACAAACTTCAGGAACAATTAAATTAGCTCAGGATGGTGCTTTTGGGAGGATGAATCACTCTGCATGGGATGCAATCGACGGGTATATTGATGATATTGGCATTTGGAATAGAGTACTATCTGATTGTGAAGTTAAATGGCTTTATGAAAATTAACTTAAACTAAAAGTTAATAGCTTACCCCAACACATTACAAACTTTCCCAAACAACTCCACCCTAAAACCAATACAACGAATCTTGCTTTAAGGCAATGATATCAATGGATTAGAAGGAATTTAGATTGTCTTTCTTTGGTGTAAAAGAAAACCCTCCGCTTGGGAGGGTAAATACCTATTCTAGTAAGCGATCATTATAATATAAAGTTTCTAAAACAATCATCCCTTTTTCATTAAAGTCATGCTGTGAATGAAATTTCAGAATAATATTTTTTCCAGTCTTTATATTTTTTACAGTCATATTATACCATGATAGTACAACTCCACCATTACCCTCGTAGTCTATATAGTCTGGATAACCAACTTCATCTATTGAAACAAATTCAAATTTACTAAATACTTCACCTACATACTCTTGATGATCTTTTAAGCTTTTAGAATTTTGGTCAATTGAATTTGAATCATTTACTCTAGCATTTGGAGAAAAATCTTTCCAAACTTTATCAAGATTGCCTTGTGCAAGGTTATACCAAATTTGACGAACCTTTCCTATGTATGGATGGTCCTTAAAGATAGTTCCATTTTTAATAGTTTGCCTTGATAAATTCCATTTTTGCCAAAGTGCTCTGTTATCTGCCCACCAAAATCTTCTTATTTTTTCACCTTTTTCATCAAAAACAAAAATTGCATTGAAAGGAGTTTTTATTTTAAAACCATTGTTTTTATCCCAAGCAATAAATTCCTGAAAAGTCTGAACAAATAGACCTGATCTTTTATACTCAATAGCATCGGGATATGCCTGACCTTTATTCTTAAGGGAAATATTTACAAAATTATTTGTCATGAAATTAGATTGACCTATCAGATCGTTAATATCTCCTGCTTTGTAATTTGGATTAGTATTCATGCCACTTCCCATACGGAAATCTTCTCCCACTAAACTCTTGAGGGTTTCAGTATCACCGCTTATCCATGCTTGTCCAAATTTTTCAGCTATGTCAAGTGCAGGATGCTTATCATAAACTTTTCCGTTGTTATTCTTTTGGGCGATAAGGGATATAGGAAATAAAATTAGGATAAATAATAATTTCTTCATTTAAGTTTGATTTATAGTTAATAATACATCTAAGTTAGAAAGATTAAGTTGAAAAGAAAAAGCCTCCACTAGGGAGGGCTTTTGAATTATTTCTTTTATTTACTTGAGGCTGCTATTTCATTATTTAAATGCGTGGCATCATAAAAACCAACTACATTTTCTACTTGATTATTCCCATTCCATTTGTATGCTAAATGAACAAGATTAGTTTTTTTGGTTTTAGTAAAATTTCCTGTGCCTGTCCACTCACCCCAAAAATGGGTCCATACGTGACCATTTTCATATTCTGTTGTAATTACAGCCCAAGTATTAAAGGATATGTCTGAATATAAATTATGATGACCCATTTCAGCCTCTTTTAGGGTATTTTTATTCATCTCAATTTCATTATATCTTATTGATGCATCGTCAGATATGATTCTCTCTAGTTGGCTGTAATCTTGATTTACATACGATTCGATATAATACTTTATCATATTTGATTTTTGATTATCTCCATCAGAATTTCCTTTCCATTGCGCAAAAGAAATTACAGGAAACAACAACAGTATTATTGATAATTTTTTCATTTTGATTGATTTATAGTTAATAACACGTCTAATATATAGAGAATGGATGTAAAAGAAAAACCCTCCATTTGGGAGGGTTAATTGATTCTTACAATGATTTTAAAATATAAACTTTCTTATTTGCCAAATCCTCACCTAATGATATTGCAAATTTTTCAAACTTTGGATCTGCCATCATTGCTCCAAGTTCTGACATATCTACATCAAATAAATAAACCGAAACCATATTTGGATTTTTAACGTCTCGTTGAACTAACGTTCTAGATTCATCACAAAAACGCTCTCTATTTTTTTTATCACTCATAAATCCTTTATACCAAACTTTATATCCTTTTTTCAAGGGAATTAAGGCAACCACATCAACTAAGGAATTTTTGTCTAAATCAGTTGTATTATACCATTCACTTTGATGATAAATTTTTCCATCATCATTAAAGAAAAGGACAGCATAATAGTCCATCTCAACTGGCTTTTTGGTTTTAGCATTTAATGATGTCCATGTCCCATAAACTCTTACGTCTCCATTTGGTTTTTGATTTTCGTCTAATCCTGCAAAATAAAGTTGCTTAGTGAATTCTATGTTGTCATATGCACTATTAAAACCTTTCATAGCTTGATACCATGTGTCAATATCAAGTGAATCAACACCTGTAGGTGGTGGTGACCAAGTATAATCTTCAGTTACAAAACCTCTCATTTCTTGTAAATTTTTATCTGAAAATGATTGGTAAAACTTCTTAGCTGTTACAACGTTTTTTTCATAGTTAGTCATACTAACTGAATTTGAATCACAACTGATTGCAAAGACAGAACAAACTATGAGCATTATTATTTTTTTCATTTTAATTGATTTATGATTAATAATGTCTGTAAGGTAGAGAAAATGGTTTAAATTTCAAATCTTCAACCCCCTGTTCCGATAGAAAAACACTCTTGTGGAGTCTTAATTCAAATTGACTATATTTGATAAAATGCTGTTATGAAAAAATACATATTTCTATTACTTCTTTTATTATGGGGAAATCATATTATTTCCGCACAAGAATTTCAAGGTAAAGCCTTTTATTTTTCTAAATCAAAAATGGATCTGGGAAGCTGGGGAGCACGAATGAGTGAGGCACAAAAAAAACAAATTAAAGAGCGATTAAAAAACCGATTAGAAAAAACATATGTTCTAAGCTTCAATACTACGGAATCCGTTTTTGTTGAGGAAGAGAAAATTGATGCAATTTCTGGTGCAACAGATAGTTGGGGTGCTAATTTTGCAAGGGGAGAACAGTACAAAGATGTGGGGGAAAACAAACTGGTTCAGTCACAAGAATTTTATGGTAAGCGTTTCCTAGTTCAGGATCAACTTCAATCCATTGAATGGAAGATGGAAAGCGAAATTAGGGAAATAGGAGGGTATACTTGCTTTAAGGCAACAGCTGTAGTTCCTTCGACAGATTTGTCTTGGTTTAATTTTTCTTGGGGGGATTTAAATAGTAATTCCGATTCTTCTGAAGAGACTGAAATTCGTTTGACTCAAATTGAGGCTTGGTATACATTACAAATTCCTGTTAAACACGGTCCTGCGGAGTTTTGGGGTTTACCTGGACTAATTTTAGAAGTCAGTGCAGATGACACCACAATGTTATGCTATGAGATTACTATAAATCCCAAAGATCGTAATTCTATTGAAGCTCCGAGTAAAGGTCAAGTAATTTCAAAATCTGACTACCGTGCCACTATAATCAAAAAAATGACGGAGATGCGAAATAGTTACGGAAGACGAAGAAGAAGTTAACCTGACTAGATTCCTGCATCCTATGAGAAGAATAATCTTCCTTATCTCCCTCTTAAGTCTATTTGGGTTAAAAGCACAAAAAATCACCTTTTCTGGTGTGGTGCTTGATAGCTTAAATAAGCCTTTAAACACCGCTAGTCTGGTAGCTATTAATCAAGAGACTAAGGCTCTAGACTCTTATACTATTACGAAAGAAGACGGCGTTTTCTCTTTAAAACTTCAACCACAAAAAAAATATAAAATACAGGTAAGTGCTTTAGGTTTACAAACGATTAACGATCTTCTTGAAACCCAGGAAGGTGATATTCAAAAAGAATATGTCTTGCGTGCAGATATTTTGTTGGATGAGGTTGTTGTAAAAATGCCTGTTGTTGTTCGTGGGGATACTCTCATCTATGATGCGGACTCGTTTAAAAATGGATCAGAAAGAAAGTTAGAGGATATTATTGATAAGTTACCTGGTGTGGAAATTAATGATAATGGTCAGATAGAAGTTGAGGGGAAGGTCGTTAATAAGCTCATGGTTAATGGGAAAGATTTTTTTGAAGGTGATACTAAAATTGCCACTAAAAACATTCCCTCCAGTACCGTAGACAAAATTCAAGTTTTAAGAAATTATGGAGATATAGGTCAGCTGCGAAGTGTAAGGAATAATCAAGATAATATCGCAATAAACATCAAATTAAAATCTGGAAAAGAACGCTTTTGGTTTGGCAATGTAACCCTTGGAGGAGGAAATTCCCCTGAAGAAGCATTATACCTGCTTCAACCTAAGCTTTTTTATTACAGTCCAAAATACACGATTAACTTCATTGGTGACATCAACAATACGGGGGAAGTTGCCTTAACCCGCAGAGATATTCGTGGGTTTACTGGGGGTTTTCAAGCACCGAGCAGCCAAAGCGGAACAAACATCAACCTTGGAGATAACAGTCTCAATTTTTTGACTAATCAACGAAATGCGTTGCGTATAGAAAACAAGTTAGCAACTACAAACTTTAATTATTCTCCCAATAAAAAAATTGATTTTACCGGATTTTTGATTTTCAATTCTAGTGAAATAGACGCAAAAGAAAACAGCTTTATACAATACACAAATGCTGGAATACGAATACCAGACGAAACTACCGAACAAACCAGTAATGAACTTTCCAATCAAGCGCTTTTGAAATTTAACACCTCGTATAAGCCTGATTTAAATAATCAAATAGATTATGATTTGTTCCTCCGTGGGGCTAATGACTCTCAAAGTCAAAAAGTCTTTTCATCGGTCATTGGCAATACTTCCCAAACAGAAGAATTAACTCCCTTTTCTATAAATCAAAATTTGAATTATTACTATACTTTGGATGAAGATAATGTTTTTGCTTTAGAGGCTCAGCACCTTATTAAAAACGAAGATCCTTTTTACAATGCGATTTTGATGAATGATTCAGATGATCTAAATCCATTTATTCCAACCGCTACAGCTCTGGGTTTAGATCAATCAATGGGGGAATTCAACTTAGGTCAGAATCGTAAAATCTTTTCCAATCAACTGGATGCTAAACTCGACTATTATCACATCATTAACCAAAAAAGTAACCTTAATCTTACGTTGGGTTCTATTTTAAGTTATCAGGCTTTTGATTCATCTATTTTTCAATTTTTATCGGACGGCTCTTCCATAAATCCAACACCCATTATTAACGAAAGTAGCGTGATCAATGACGTAACCTACAACTTCCGCGATTTGTATTTGGGCACACACTATCGATTCAAAAGCGGAATTTTTACCATTACACCTGGATTTTCAATACATGCTTACGGGAATAAAAATGAACAGAATAATACTTTGGTTGAAGAAAATTTTATTCGTTTACTACCCGATTTTGAAACTCGTATTCAACTAAAGAAAAGTGAATCAATAACATTCAATTACCGAATGCAAAATCAATTTACTGATGTGACACGTCTGGCGCAGGGACTTGTACTCAATAATTATAATAGTATACAGTTTGGAACGCCAAATCTTCAAAATGCACTCTCTCACAACCTTAGTTTACTTTATCGAAGTTTCAATTTATTTAACTATACTAATGTGTTTGCTAGAGTATCCTACACGAATAACATTGATCAAATAAGAAGCCTGACAAATTTTGAAAGTATTATAAGGACTAGTACCTTTTTTAATTCCAACTTTGCTGATGAAAGTTTTAATGCATTCGGAAGAATACAGCGCACTTTTGGAAAAATTAGAGCCAGTTTCAATAGCGCCTTTAATTACAGTAAAATCAATCAATTTGTACAAGGAAGCCAATCCTTAAATGAAGGATTTACCCAAACATATACCCCAGAAATAAGAACAAATTTCAAAGTTGCACCTAATATACGCTTTAGATATCGCTATAGTCTAATTAATAATAATCAAGGAAATAGAGAAACTCAATTTATTGTCAAATCTCCTTCAGTAGAATTTGATGCCTATATTTTAGAGAAAATTACTCTAATCTCAGAGTACAGTTATACTCAACAAGATTTTAGTAATGAAAAACAATCTTTCCAAACTTGGGATACTAGTATTTCCTATAGAAAAGATAAAGATGCTAAATGGGAGTTTCAGATTAAAGCGACTAATATTTTAAATATTGACAAGCAGGTTCGTAATAGTTCTAATAATTTATCAGTTTTCAATTCAATCACCATTATTCAGCCGCGTTTTATAACCTTTAGAGGGGTCTTTAATTTATAAATAGAAGATAGGTTACATTATGTAAGAGAAACCAGAAGCCCTTAGAATGACTTAACGGGTGAACTGCTTACCTAGACAAAATGTATTACATATCAAATTCCATCCTTCTGTTTCAATAGAAAAACCGTTTCCTAAAAGCCATTTAGCTTAGTTTGGATTAATGCTGGATGAAACTTTTAGCTTTTAAATAAAATATCATAGTCCACATCTTTATCTATATTTTTAGTTACAGACTTACACACTGATTCACCATCATATATAGACTGATAGTCCCCCACTTTATTTAAGGAATTAAAAAATAAATCTTCCACAAGCAGATGATTTAAATACCTATATAATTACTTTTTTAATACTTTTAATTTACTATTTGACTGTAGTCGAAGTTTCTCAAACTTTAAATAATAATTTAATACTACATTATTACTTCATTTCTTTAAAATCCTTTGTCCTTTTCAATTATGAAATTACTTTAGCAGAGATTTAAATCTACATTCTTATGAGTACCAATGATGATTTTGAATTGATGTTCGCGGAAACTTATCCTAAATTTTTAAAAAATTTAGTAAAAAAGTACAGTAATCTCTCCTCCAGGGAAATTCAATTATGTATGCTCATTAAAATGGGTTATCCATCTAAAAAAATATTAGAAATTCTAAATATATCGTCAAGTACTCATGCAAATTTAAGGTCCAGGATTAGAAAAAAAATGGGGCTGACTAGGGATCAATATTTAACTAACAATATTTTATGTATTTAAATATGAATTCTAAGAGTAGTAAGTGGCCCAAATTAATTGGGTTAGTTTTTTTCTTAACTCTAAGCTCTGGATTTTTATATTCACAAACCTCACCTACAGTAACTCTAACTGATACCGATGCGGATAACCTTTTATCTGCATCAGATACAGTAACCATAACAGCAACATTTAGTGAGGCGATGGTTGCAACGCCAACAATATCTATTTCAAGTTCTGGTTCTACACCAGTAGATCAACAAACCATGAATTTTGCTGGTTTTGGTTTTGGTGGGAGTAGTATTAATGATGAAACGTCTTATTCAGACCCTAGTGGGGTTTGGAGAGCTGCAGCTGCTGCAGATGGCTCCCCTTCGAGTTCTTTTTATGAATTAACAGAGGACCTTAAGAGTATCAGTTCAAGCGGTAAAAAACTAATCTACACTAGATTAGATGAACGAATTAATGGTAGTTATAATGGTAGTGTTGTGATTTTAGATAAAGTAAATGGTCAATACTCTCTTACGACAACTTTAACATCTGGTACAACAATTCAACACCATAGATTTGGTAAATCGGTTGTGCTTAGTAAAGATGAACAAACATTGGTCATTTTAGATCAAAGGGGAAGAATGTGGGTCTATGACATCAATCCTATTACAAATGCTGTGTCATTAATTCAATATGATTCTAATAATGATTATAACAACATAACTCTTGGAAATAATGATGGTACTACCATAGAACAAATGTCTATGAGTGACGATAAAAGAATTATTATTTACGCTGTGTCCGATCGAAATGGAAGTTCTTCCTATTATAGTTTTCTGTTCTATCGTTTAAGACAAAATGATGGGACATATTCAGCTCCTATTGAATTACAAGACTATACCGACAAAAGAGTTCTTAACAATAAAGTATTGGGCCGAGATCCTAGAATTGCTCGTTTAAGCGGAAATGGGAAAGTAATTGTAGTTACTGGGGGTAATAATACTTGTGAGTGTATAGCTGTTTATAATGATACTTCTTCAACATCAACCCCTAGTTTTGTTTTTAAACAAGCAATTAGACAAAATGAAACAGCAGCGAATAACGTTACAATTGATACTGATGGCTTCGGAACTGATAACATGCAACCAGGGAATGGTCCTAATACGAATTATGATGGAAGTATAATAGTTACATCAACTGACGGTGATGCTACAAAAAATTATATTTTATATAGTACGGATTCATGGAATACTTATAACGCAGTCGATACTGGGATAGCCACGTCAACTTATGCAACTGCAATTACTGCAAGTGGGACCATAGTATTTTTAACTGCAGATAAAAAATTTAGATTGTTTTCGAAAAATCCAAATAGTTATAGTTGGGAGGGCGGCTCTGAAATTTTAGACAACAACTTTAAAACGTCTTATGGCAACAATGATCACTTATTCGGGTTTACTGATGATAATAAACTTATGTATTCCACACCTGAAGAAGGTGGTCTTAAATTTTTAACACTTGGAGAAAAATATAATTACAACTGGGATGTAGATAGTGGAACTACACCACCTGATGGAGATTATTTTGCCACTGTAGCTGGAACAGCTTCTGAAACCTCTATTGCCTACTCAGGTACAGATAGTATCACCTTTACTTTAGATACAACAGCGCCTACAGTAACTTTAACTGATACTGATAGTGATAATTTGGTTTCTACCTCCGAGGTAGTAACCATTACAGCTGGTTTCTCTGAAGCCATGACCGCTACTCCTACAATTTCCATCACAGGAATTGTTACTAGTGTAATTATGACTCCTGTATCAGGAACAAATTCGTATACTTTCTCTTGGGATACTTCTTCAGGCACCCTTTCTGATGGTGCCTATTTTGCCACAGTAAGTGGTACAGATCTAATCGGAAATGCTTATGTATCCGGCACACAAAGCATCACTTTTACATTAGATTCTACTGCGCCAACTGTAACCATTACATCTAGCGATTCAGACAATACAGTAAAATCTGCAGATAGCAATATTACCGTTACTGCCACTTTTAATGAGGCGATGGCATCGGCTCCGACCATTACAATAGGCTCTGCGGTAGATAACGTAGTTCTTACTGCAACTAGTAGTACCACTTGGACCTACAATTGGGATATCTCTTCAATAGCTGAAGGAAGTTATACGGTCACTGTTACAGGAACCGATCTGGCCGGA
>Ga0233397_1000475_pt1 | contig 19867 bp, 18 predicted proteins | sample 35DmetaG_FD_189957 | JGI IMG/M metagenome (GOLD analysis project Ga0233397, IMG submission 189957) | Seawater microbial communities from Monterey Bay, California, United States - 35D | ecosystem: Environmental > Aquatic > Marine > Coastal | place: USA: California | collected 2016-10-20
TCTTTGAGAGCAAGCTGGTGGAAATCCAGAACCGTCTGGAATAGAAAGACAGATCAAGAACTGCACTTCAGCGTGAGTTCACACCGCAAAGCGATAATGTCACTGCTCTTGTCAGAGCAAAGATATCGGCGAATTCACACAATACTGACCTTTCTGCCGTTCGCAACATCAGCGACGTACAGGGCGGAGATCGGACGCCCCGTAAGGCCTGCTCACTTGATCTTTAGCAATGATTGATCGATGCTGAATTTGACGCGCTAAAGGAAGGATTATTTCGTGCCATTCAACGCCATGGTGTCCGCAAAGCTTGCGGCTTACGTCTACGCACTTGCCGACCCCCGCAAAAAAGGGGCGCTCAAGGACCGGATTTTCTACATCGGGAAAGGGAAGGAAAATCGCTGTTTTAACCATGCCCGGATTGAGATGGACGGCAGGCCCCTCAATGAAGGCGAGCATAAACTTGCTAAAATTCGCGAAATTCGTAGCGCGCGGAAGGACGTCGAAGTCCTCATCATCAGTCATGGGTTGACGGACTCAGAAGCTCACTCCCTCGAAACGGCACTAATCCCACTGCTAGGCGACACCAACAAGGTAGCTGGGCACGGTGATCGAGGGTTCTGGCTGACTGAAATCAAGTTAAGGAGATCCACGACAGGCCTATCGAACGGGGCGATATCGAGCTGCTCCGTGGGAATGTGCTTTTTGTGAGCTTGAACCAGCAGGACACTACTAAGCTCTTAAATGGAGTTGAAGACGAGGTCGCACAGGCCTCGCTAGGGAACTGGAACCTAAACGTTCGGGACTCCCGCCGTGTGGATTGCGTTGTTGGCGTCAAGAACAGCCTGATCCTATCGATCATTGAGACCGAGAAGACCGTCTGCGCCACCAATGATCTTGCGGATGAAGCCTCTGAAACACCTGCATTGGCGTTCAAGATCGACTATTCCTGTGCCTCTATCTCAAAGGAGCAACTTCGCGATGCCTTTATTCAATAACACTTCTAAACCAGTTGCCACGTTTCGCGCCAAAGGCTTGCTGCTGGCGGCGTCTGTAATTTTCATTGCGCTATATGGCTCGATGTCTCAGGCTGCAGGCTTTCGCGAAATGGCGACCAAAGGCATGCAGTTTGGTGTCTGGTATCCGACTGACACGGCAGGCGTTAAACAACGGTTAGGTCCATTTGAAACCACAATATCAAAAGACGCGCCAGTGCGCACAGGCAAGCATCCGATTGTGTTGTTCTCGCACGGGAACGGCGGCAGATACCGCAATCACTATTTGACAGCACAAGAGTTGGCTGATGCTGGCTATATTGTCATCGCACCGAACCATCAGGCCGATTATCTTGTCGGCAGTCGAAAAACGACTGCTGCCCTTGATCACCGCTATCTTGAGCTAGAGCTTTCATTGAACGCGATACGCTCAAATCCTGATTTCAGCGCCCATATTGCATCCGGCCCTGTGCACGGCGTTGGGTATTCTCTTGGTGGTGCCACGATCATGCTTGCTGCGGGTGCTGAGTATGATTCAAAAATAACGACGCAGCATTGTAAAGAAAACGACGTTCAGGATGCTGCATTCTGTGAAATCCCGGGGTTCATATTCCGGATGATCCAATCTTTCCGCTCAGATGCAAACCTACGTCCGACATCCGATTCGTTTCGAAACGAGCCGATCGTCACCGGCAAAGCAGTTGTGATAGCACCAGTATATCAAGGGCTTAATGTAAAATCAGGACTATCCCTTATAGACTTGACCGTGATTGCGATTACAGGCGACACGATTGCCCAACCTCGGTTCCATGCCGAACAACTGGCACAAGATGCACGGACGAATATCCCATCTTTGCTAAAATCAGTCCCAGGCCATCACTATGCGTTTATCTCTCCGTTCCCAAAATGGTTAACCGACCAACAAAACATTCCAGTAGCCAAAGACCCCGTCGGGTTTGATCGCCTTGCATTCTTGGTGGCCGTCAACGAAATGATTTTAGGGGCGCTGTCTGCCACATCTCGTTGAGGTTCTGTCGCAAATTTTCGAGAAGGTTGAGTGTAGGCTGGCGCTGGACACACTTATGCTGCGAGCTGGGCAAACTGTAAGCGGTGTCAGGCCTGAGTAAATCGCAAACGCCCAACGGCTGCGCAAAGTTGGGCAAAGTTGCAGCTAAGGCGAGGTGGGCGCGATAGGCTTCGCGGGCAGATTGCTCGCGCTGCATCCGATCCGCCTCATTCAGCTGGAGGAAGACGCCAGCCATCGCTCCGACAGCGACGAGCGCGGTGACCGTGGCAGCCACCGCCTCAATCGATGCCGCGTTGCGCGCGAGCCATGTCATGGTGCTGGCATCTGTTGTGTCGCACAATGGATGCCGCCGCCCATTTCGCCCAGCGTATCCACATTCAGCGTAACAATCTCGCGGCCTGGGTAGTGGCGCGCCAAGGCATCAATCGCGATTTGATCGGTCCCGCGATCCCCGAACTGGGCGGCGATAACAGCACCGTTGCAGACATAGTAATTGGCGTAGGATGCCACAAAATCAATGCTGGGCACGCGGCGGCGCACAGGTTCGGGAATGACCTCCACATCAAGGCCTGCGGCAACTAACCGATCATGTGTCTCGGCGGCTGCGGCATGGAATGGATCGCTTATGTCCATGTTATCAGGCAAGTTGATCAGCACCCGTCCGGGTCCGGTAAAACGAGCAAGGCTATCGATATGATAATCGGTGATGTCCTCACCCCAAACGCCGGCGGACCAGATCATGCGCTCTGCGCCGTAGGCCGCAAGCAGCCGGCGTTCTATCTCAACCCGCGACAGGCCAGGATTGCGGTTGTCATTGACCCAACTGCTTTCATGAGCAAGCAACAGGCCGTGACCGTCCTGTTCAACACCGCCAGCCTCGCCCACCAGACCTGCTGGCCGCAGCGGCAATCCAAGGCGCTCTGCCACGCGGGCTGCGATCTGGCGGTCACGGAGGTTCACTTGCTTTTCACCCCAGCCATTAAATTGGATATGGCTAATCGCTAGGTCGCCTTGCCCGTTCACCACAAAAATCGGCCCTGAATCCCTGCACCAAAGGTCTTCAGTTGGGATATCCCAAAGCTCAACTGCGGCGGCAAGTTTCCTGCGCGCACGCGCGTGATCGCCTTGTGCCACAAGCATCGTGACGGGTTCAAATTCCGCAATCGCATTTGCAACATCCGCGATAGTCTGCTGCACCATATCGAGGAAAACTGGATCAGGATGAACGCTGCGATTGACCGGCCATTGCATGAAGGTCCGTTGGTGTGGGGCCTCTTCCGACGGAACATAAAACCCAGACCCAGTTTCTGCATGCGCATGACCAGATAAACTCATCATACCCAAAGCTCCTCCCCTGAGTAAGACTTCACGCCTTTTCATGGTAAATATCCTTTTGACATCCCACCCGATTGAGGAGCATTCCTAAATCAGTCGGCAGGGATCGAAAAGATGGCTTTTGTGCTTTGCTTCGCATTCGGCCCTTAGCGGACCTTGGTGGGTCGCGCAGCTAAGGTCGGGTCTGAGCCCGACCCAGTCATTGTGAATTTGTGCTGCGAGCGCACGCAGCGAGAAAAATGCGGCTTGAGCGAAATCTGTCATGCCGCCGCGCGGCGAGAAAAACGGCCTTTGTTGCGGCCTGCAGCATGGATTAAGCGGCGAACTTAAACTGTGCGGGACTTTGCTGCCGTTTGAATAACCATGTTCAATGACTGCATTTTGCAGATAATAGCCTAAGGATGACCACTGCATTCAAGCAACCTGGACGCCCCGAATTCATTGCGATGGCGACTGTCTTGATGGCGACGATTGCGCTGTCGATTGACGTAATGCTTCCCGCATTGGGGGAGATGGCGACCGAATTCATAGTGGAGAGCAACCAGCGCCAACTGGTGATTGTCGTGCTGTTTTTAGGGTTGGCGGCAGGCCAATTGGTCTTTGGACCGCTATCAGACAGCGTCGGCCGCCGACCGGCCATCACGTTGGGGGCGGTTCTCTTTGCAATCGGTGGATTGGTCTGCGCGATGGCGCCAACGTTCGAAGTGCTGATCGCCGGTCGTCTCTTACAAGGAATCGGTGCAGCGGGCCCCCGAATCGTGACTGTCGCGCTTATCAGGGACCGTTTCGAAGGCGCGGCCATGGCCCGTGTCATGTCGATCATCATGGGTATCTTCATCATGGTGCCTGTGCTGGCCCCGTCGCTTGGTCAATTCCTTTTGCTGGTCATGCCGTGGCGCGGTTTGTTTATTCTCCTCTCGGTGATCTGTATGAGCGGAACCGTCTGGCTGCTGCTCAGGCAACCGGAGACTCTGGCCGAAAAACGGCCCCTTCGACCCCGCGTCTTCGCCGCTTCGGTTGTGGAGGTCCTGCGTGACCGACGCGCGATTGCGTTCACATTGGCAGGAGGTCTCTGCTACGGGGCACTGATGGGATACATCAACTCGTCGCAGCAACTTTTCCAAGAAACCTATGATGTTGGTAAGCTCTATGCCGTTCTGTTCGGCGGGGCGGCGCTGTTTATCTCGGCGGCGACACTGACCAACGCCCGGCTGGTTAAGCACTTTACCATGGAACAGATTTGCGTGGTGGCCGTCTCAGGCCTGATCGTCTGGTCGCTGCTTTTCGTAGGTGTCATGGCCGTTCTTGGCGGTTTACCAGCACTTTGGCTGTTCATGGCTGCGAATTGTCCTGCGCTCTTCCTTCTTGGCCTGACCTTCGGAAACTTCAACGCAATCGCCCTTGAAAGACTTGGGCATATTGCAGGACTTGCGGCTGCGGTCACGGCCTCGATCCTGACCCTCATAGGTGTGATCGCGGCCGGCGCAGTCGGCTTCAGCTACAATATGACGTTGTATCCGATTTTTGTTGGCTACGCTGTTTGCGGGGCCGGAGCCCTTTCGCTGATGCAACTGCCGTCAGCCCGACTTTCAGAGGCGCCGCCGTCTTCGAGTTAGACTTGCGTGCAGAAATAGAACTCGATCCGCAAAGGTCAGTCTCAAGATTCAACCGCATTTGTTCGATGGGAAGACGCGACGACAAAACGAATGCAAAGCTGACCTCCATACTTTGCGCAGCATCCGGGACTTTGGGCTCTTTGCGGCCGAATGCGGTCGCAGCGTCGGCTTGTTTCATGGGCATCGGACAGCGACCATTCGCTTCGCCGTACAAAGGCAGCGGAGATTTATCGCAAGACCGGCAACCTCCGCGCGGTACAGCTGCTGCTCGGTCACACGAAGGTCGACAGCACTGTGCGCTACCTTGGCGTGGAGCTTGAGGACGCTTTAAGCATCGCAGAGCGGATTGACATCTGATCTACCCTGGCGAACGGTCCTGCCGTTCGCCAATTCGGAGCGGTTGTCCGCCCCTGATGCGGCGATGGAGCATTCTGAGCCATTCGAGGCACGGTCGCCACGTCGAAACTCAGCTGCTCAGTTTCAGGACGGCCCGACCCCGGGGCGTTTCAAAGAATCCACACCGTCCGACAAGCCAATAGCCGGCGTCTGACGTTGCGATCTTGTCTGACAACGGCACCAAACTGCCGCCAGCCAATAGATCCTCGACAACACCCATCCACGCCAACGTCGCCCCGGCCCCCGTCAAGGCCAGATGCAGGGCAAATCCATGGTCGTTCACAGTGATCCGCTCGGCCGAGGGCAGGGCGCCATCATCGGTCTGGTTTTGCCAATCTTCCCAGCTGATCCAGCGCGCCTCCGGATCGTCCTGCTCGATAATCGTGATATCGGCCGTTCCGGTCTCGGTTGAAGCGCGCCGGAACTTCTCGGCCAGATCGGGCGCGGCGACGGGGCAAACGGCTTCGGGCATCAGTAGTCGCGCGTCAAAGCCCGGCCAATCACCTTTGCCGAATAGGATCATACAATCGGCGTGCTCTCTAAGAATGTCGATGTCTTTCACAAGCGTGACCACCTTGACTGGAACCGCCAAATCCTTGGACAGAATCGGAAGTTTCGGCGAAAGCCAATAGGTGCCGATCCCAGGATATGTCGCGATGGTAAAGGCAGGATCTGCCGAGGACTGGCGCAATTTGTTTGATGTCCTTCGAATGGCGTCGAACGAAAGACTTAGCGTTTCAAACAGCTCAATTGCTGCAGATGTCGGGACAAGTCGGCCCCGTTCCTTGGTGAACAGCGTCACCCCCAAATCGTCCTCTAAGCGCTTGATCTGATAGCTGATCGCCGGCTGCTGGACATTCAACGTCTTTGCGGCGGCGGTATAGCTGCCGCGCAGAAAGGCTTCTTCAAAGGCACGTAGCCCTTTCAGGGTTGGAAGGTTGTAGTGCATAAAATAATTCGATCCTCTCCGCAATTTTTTCCTTCTACCACAAACGCCGGTTTCAAAATACCAAATCCCCTCAGACGCGCCAAAGCGATGAGGAGACCGCTATGCCCGCACAAATCGACGACATTCTTGCCGCCGCTCGCAGCCACACAGATGAAGTCATCAAGCCCAACGTAGATGCTTGGAACGACGCAGGCGTGTGGCCGCGCGAGGCGTCGGGCAAGGCAGCGGCGCTGGGGCTGACCGGGCTGTATGCACCGGAAGACTTCGGTGGCCAGGGTCTGCCGCTGGGCGAAGGTATCCGCGTCTACGAAGAACTGGGGAAAGGCGATGGGGCCTATGCCTTTGCCCTGTCGATGCACAACATCTGTACCTTCGCCGGCTGCGGCTATGGCACGGATGCGTTCAAAGAGAAATGGGCGCGTGAGCTGACCTCGGGCCGGAAACTGGCCAACTTCGCCCTAACCGAGCCGCAATCGGGCTCGGACGCGACAAACATGTATAGCCGCGCGGTGATCAATGACGACGGCACCTGGACCATCGACGGCGCCAAGGCATGGGTGTCGCTGGCAGGCGAGGCTGACATCTATTTCACCGTGGTCAAGACCAGCGACAAACCCGGCCACCATGACATGGCGATGATCGCCATTCCCGTGGATGCTGAGGGGCTGAGCTTCGGTCCGCGCTATGACACGCCGTCCTACAATTTCCTGCCGCTTTCCGAGATGTACATGAAAGACGTGGTGGTGTCAGAGGACAACATCATCCTGCCGATCGGCCAAGGCCTGCAAGGCTCGCTGATGGCCATTGATATCGCGCGCGTGTCGATTGCGTCGGGCTGCTGTGGATTGATGGAAGCCGCGCTGGATACGGCGCTATCCTATTCGAAGAACCGCAAGATGTTCGGCGGCAAGAACCTGGATCTGGACGGCATCCAGTGGATGCTGGGGGATGTGGCCACCGATCTTGAAGCCTCGCGCCTGCTGTATCGTGCGGCTGCCAACGCGCTGGGTACGCCCGAAGGTCCGGTCATGGCCGCCCACGCGAAACGCTTTGTGCCGGACGCGGCGGTCAAAGCTGCCAACACCTGCACGCAGGTTCTGGGCGGCATGGGGCTGTTGAAACCCTATGGCATGGACCGTCTATCACGCCTCAGCCAAATGCTGCGCATCGTCGATGGCACAACCGAGATCAGCCGCGTGGTGATCGGCCGCAGCCTTCAGAAACGGGCAAAATCACTCCCCGACCTGCCTGTTCCAAAGGGGTTCGGCGAAAGCTGAGCCCCAACGGAATTCCCGCACTGGTCAATATGGAGGAGCGACCATGCAAGAAAACTTTGATAAATTCGCCAAGGCTACGGCCAACTATGTCCCGCTTTCGCCCGTCTCGTTTCTAAGCCGGGCCGAGGCGCTGCACGGATCGCGCACCGCTGTGATCTATGGGGATCTGCAGCGCAGCTGGACAGAGACCGCCACGCGGGTGCGTGCCATCGCGGCCGGGCTTGTCGCGCGCGGGATTGGGCGCGGGGATACCGTGTCGGCCCTGTGCCCAAATACCCCCGAGCTGTTCGAGCTGCATTTTGCCCTGCCTATGACGGGGGCGGTACTCAACACGCTAAACACGCGGCTGGAAGCTGAAACCATCGCCTATATCCTTGATCATGCCGACACGAAGCTGGTGATCGTGGACCGCGAGCTGATCCCACTGCTGTCTCGCGCGTTCGAGGTTCTGGGTCGCGAGATCCCGGTGATCGAGGTGGACGATCCTGCCGCAAATGCCCCGCACACTCTGGGTGGTGCAGAATTCGAGGAGCTGTTGCAGCACGCAGCTTCAACCCAAGCGATCGGTTTGCCGGAAGATGAATGGGACGCCATTGCCCTGAACTATACGTCGGGCACCTCTGGGCGACCCAAAGGCGTGGTTTACCATCACAGGGGCGCCTATCTGATGGCGCTTGGCACCGTCGCTGCGTGGCAGGTGCCGCATTACCCGGTTTATCTGTCTGTCGTTCCGATGTTTCACTGCAACGGCTGGGGGCATCCGTGGATGATCGCCATGCTGGGTGGCACAATGGTGTTCACCCGAACTCCGGCACCGAAGCTGATCCTTGACGCCATCCGCGCCCATGGGGTGACCCACTTCGGCGCGGCGCCGATCGTCTTGCAAATGCTGGCCGAGGCGGAAACGGAAGATACGACTCCGTTCGATCCGGCCATCAAGGTTCTGACCGCAGGCGCCCCACCGCCCCCGTCGGTTCTGGAAAAGACCAAAACCATGGGGTTCGACGTCATGCAGGTTTACGGCTTGACCGAGACCTATGGCCATATCTCCAAATGCCTGTGGCAGGACGGCTGGGACGATTTGGATCCCGGCCAGCAGGCCGAGCTGCAGGCTCAGCAGGGCATTGCCCTGCCGATGGTCGAGGCGGTGTCGGTGATTAACACCGAAACCGGTGAGACCGTACCAAAGGATGGCACCTCGCAAGGCGAGATCGGCGTGCGCGGCAATACCGTGATGAAAGGGTACTACAAAGACCCCGATGCCACCGCCAAAGCCTTCGACGGTGGGTGGTTCTGGTCGGGGGATGCCGCCGTGGTGCACCCTGATGGCTATATGCAGATCCGCGACCGGTTGAAGGACGTGATCATCTCGGGTGGCGAAAACATCTCATCCGTGGAAATCGAGGCCGCGCTGTACCGCCATCCGTCTGTTCAAGCTGCCGCCGTGGTTGCCATGCCGCATGACAAATGGGGCGAAACTCCCTGCGCCTTTGTCGAGCTGCGCGAAGACGCTGATGCGACCGAAGAGGACATCATCGCCTTCTGCCGCACCCATCTTGCAGGGTTTAAAGCGCCCAAGGCCGTCGTCTTTCAAGACCTTCCGAAAACCTCCACCGGCAAGATCCAGAAGTTCCGGCTTCGCGATGCTGCCAAAACCATGAGCTCGTAAATGGCCTATACCATCTCTCATTCCCGTCGCCTGCGCTCGACGCCCTTTACCCGCGGTGTCGAAGCGGCTGGCGTGACCTCTTACACGGTTTACAACCGGATGCTGTTGCCGACCGTGTTTGAAAGCGTCGAGTTCGACTATCGTCATCTCAAGCAGCATGTGCAGGTTTGGGATGTATCCGTTGAACGGCAGATCGAGCTGAACGGGCCGGATGCGTCCCGCCTGATGCAAATGCTGACCCCCCGCGATCTGAGCAAGATGCGATCGGATCAGTGCTTCTATGTGCCGATCACCGATGAAGACGGCAAGATGCTGAACGATCCGGTGGCGATAAAGCATGATGACACACGCTGGTGGGTGTCGATTGCAGACAGCGATCTGCTTTTGTGGATCAAGGGGGTGGCCGTGGGCAAAGGGCTGGATGTGCGGGTGTTTGAACCGGATGTCTCGCCCTTGGCGGTGCAGGGCCCGAAGGCCGACGACCTGATGGAAACCGTGTTTGGAGCAGAAGTGCGCGATATCCGCTTCTTCCGCTACAAGCGTCTGGCTTTCGGCGACACCTCGTTCATTGTCGCCCGCTCGGGCTACTCAAAGCAGGGCGGGTTCGAAATCTATGTCGAAGGGTCCGAGCGCGGAATGCCCCTGTGGGATGCGCTGTTCGCTGCTGGCAAGGATCTGAATGTGCGTCCCGGCTGCCCGAACCTGATCGAGAGGATCGAGGGCGGCTTGCTGAGCTATGGCAACGACATGACCATGGACAACTCGCCGCTGGAATGCGGGCTTGGCAAATTTTGCAAGCCCACCGAAGGCAACGACCACATTGGTCACCAGGCGATGGCCCGTGAACTGGCTAAGGGTCTTGCGCGCCAAATTCGTGCGATCTCGATCCCGGGGGAGCCGCTGGTTCCGGCCCGCGCCGCCTGGCCGCTGATGCACGATGGCGTACGCGTGGGGCAAGTGACCTCGGCGGCGTGGTCGCCGGATTTCACCACCAATGTTGCGATCGGCATGGTCGACGCGGGCCACTGGGAGGATGGCACCGAACTGACCGTGCAAACGCCGGAAGGCGAACGGAAGGCCCTGGTGCGGGAGAAATTCTGGATCTGAGACGGGGGGCGGCCCGGCTGCCGTCAGTCGGAACGCACCTAATTCAATCCTATTTGGGAGGAAAAACACATGGCAAAAGAGCCACCACTTATGGATCTTGAGATCGAAGTCGCTGACGGCGGCTTTTATGATGGGTTCAGCAAAGACGTCACTATTACTGCGAAGATTTTGATCGGCGCACTCATCCTTTGGGCTGTTGCATTTCCGGACAATGCGGCCGCTGTCCTTTCGGGGTTGAACAGCTTCCTTCTGGCCAGCTTCGCCACCTGGTACACTTGGGTTGTGGCCTTCTTCATTGTCGTGTGTGTCGTGCTGGCACTGATCCCCTCGACAGGGCGCCTGCGTTTGGGCCTGCCAGATGACAAGCCCGAATTCTCGCGCTTCTCTTGGTTCTCGATGATGTTCGGCGCTGGCATCGGGATCGGCATGCTGACTTTTGCGACCGCCGAACCCATGTATCATTTCGGTTTGAACCCTGAAACGATCGCCGGCGAAGCCATGATGTCGGGTGCAGACAACGTGCGCAATGCCTACAAGTGGTCATTCCTGCACTGGGGCTTCTCGGCCTGGGCGTGCTATGCGCTAGTGGGCCTGTCCTTGGGCTATTTTTCCTATCGTCGGAATTTGCCTTTGACCATCCGGTCCGGTTTGACACCGCTCTTCGGTTCCGCCCTGTCCGGCAAACTGGGTCATGTCATCGACATCGTCGCAGTTGTCGCCACCGTTCTGGGGGTCGCTCAGACTCTAGGCTTTGGCGTCGAGCAGTTTGTTGCGGGTATGCACCGGATCGGCTTTGGCGACTGGCTGTTGAACGATGAAGGCAAGGCAACCACCGCCGCCATCGTTGTTGCCCTTTTGGTCATCATGGGCGCCTCGACCCTTTCGGCCCTGTCGGGCGTTGGAAAAGGGATCAAGTGGCTCTCGAACATCAACATGGTTCTCAGCTTCTTCCTGCTTGCCTTCTTCCTGATCTTCGGGTCTGCGGCCTTCGGCCTGACGGCTTTGTTCGTGGGCTTGTTCGACTACATCGTTGCCCTGCCGAGCCTGTTGTTCACTGTCTGGAGCTCAGTGCCCGAAGCAACCTTCACCGCAAACCTGCCCGAGGCAGCCAAAGCCTTGCCCGCAGATGACATTGCTGCGCTCTACGGGTCGGCAACCAGCCCGTGGGGATCGCTTGAAGGCTTCGCCGCGGATCTTCCGGCATCGGCGGCAACGCTGTCCGACGCGGATGTCGCCGCGGCCTATGCTGCCGGCACAGACAGCCGTTTGTCTGGTTGGCAGGGAGCATGGTCCATCTTCTACTGGGCTTGGTGGATCGCGTTCGCGCCTTTCGTCGGTGTGTTCCTTGCCCGCGTATCCCGTGGCCGTACGGTTCGGGAATACGTAATGGGTGCTATCATCATCCCATCTTTGATGTGCTTTGTCTGGTTTACGATTGTCGGCGGCACGGCGGTCGACCTGACCCTGAACGGCACCGCCGGAGACGCAATCTCGGGTGCTGGTCAGCAGGCACAGCTGTTTGCGATGCTGGATGTCATCCTGAACTCTGGCATGGCCTGGATCATGGCCATCGTGGTTGTGATCTTGCTTCTGACCTATCTGGTCACTACGGCCGACAGCGCGGTTCTGATCGTGAACACGATCAACTCGGGCGGGGATGAAGGCCCCAAAGGACGCCCGCACATCATCTTCTGGGGCGTGGCCCTGGCGATGGTTGTGGGTGCGCTGCTGATCATTGGCGGGCTTGGCGCGATCCAGACCGCTATGGTGATCGGTGCGTTGCCCTTCAGCGTCGTGATGGCGCTGATGGGAGTGGCCTTGATCAAGGGTATTCTGCGCGATGGACGGCGCGAAGCTCTTGGGGTTCAAAGCGTGCACAGCGAAGAATAACATGCCCCTGGGCGGGCCTGACCTGGCCCGCCCTAATCCCTATCAAATCTTGTAGATCCAAGGTCTTATCGCATGTCTCAGCCTCATCCTGACTTCTCATTCGCCAACGTAACCGTCACGTTAGAAGACGAGGGCATCTGGGTTGTCACCCTGAACCGCCCCGCGAAACGCAATGCGCTTGACGAGGCCACGATCGAAGAACTTATCGAGCTTTTCTCGAAGGCACCTCGGCAGGGTGCGCGGGCAATTGTGCTGGCAGCGGCGGGCGATCACTTTTGTGCGGGGCTTGATCTGGTCGAACACCATGACGAAGACCGCAGCCCGGCTGATTTCATGCATGTCTGCCTGCGCTGGCACGAAGCCTTCAATAAGATGGAATATGGCGGCGTGCCGATCATTGCAGCTTTGCATGGTGCAGTTGTTGGTGGCGGGCTGGAACTGGCCAGCGCCGCACATGTCCGCGTTGCCGATGAAACTGCCTATTTTGCCTTGCCCGAGGGCCAGCGTGGGTTGTTCACGGGCGGTGGTGCCACGATCCGTGTCGTCGATCTGGTTGGGAAATCCCGGATGATCGACATGATGCTGACGGGCCGCGTTTATCAGGGGCAAGAGGCCCTGGACGTGGGCCTGATGCAATACCTTATCTCTGGGTCGAGCCTGGACAAGGCGCTTGAGCTGGCGCGTTGCGCCGCTGCCAACCTGCCGCTGTCCAACTTCGCCATTTGTTCGGCCGTCAGCCATATGCAGAATATGTCGGCCATGGATGCAGCCTATTGCGAAGCCGTGATTGCCGGCGTTGTGAACACCCAGCCCGATGCCCGCTCGCGTTTGGATGCCTTCGCGAAGAAGACCGCCGCTAGGATTCGACCCAACAGCTGAACGCACAGGACGAAACCAGGAGCAGAAAGCAACCCATGACTTGCCTCGATACCAGACCTTTCCTGCCAGGTTCGCGCATGACGACCGCTTCTGTGCAGCGGTTCGTCTTTCTGTTACTGCCGACTTATTCGCCCATGGATGTCAGCATTGCCATCGAAGCCCTCTCCGAAGCAAACACCGCCGCGGCCAGACCCGCCTTCGAATGGCGGGTTCACAGCGAAACCGGGCAATCAGTCCGGTCTCGCAGCGGTGTGTCATTTGCCGTGGACGGGAGACTAGACGATATCGAAACGAATGCCACGATCCTGCTGTGCGGCGGCAATCGTATGGAAACGCCCGCAAGCCGAGAGTTGCTGAATTTCCTGCGCAAGGCGTCTCGCTACGGTGCAACCCTGGGGACGCTTGGCAGCGGAAGCGCCATCCTGGCCCAGGCCGGTCTGTTGCCGGAAAAGAAAGTCGCAGCCCATTGGGCGATTTCATCTGCGATGCAGGAAACCTTTCCCGAATTGGACGTCCGCCAGCAGGTGTTCACGAAAACTGGCAAGTCGATGACCTGCGCGGGTGGTATTGCGACGCTAGACATGTTCCTTGCCTTGATCGCAGAAAGCCAGGGGATCGACTGCGCGCATCGGGCCGCCGCTGCGCTGGTCTGCTCCAGTGTCCGGGACCAGGAAAACGAACAAACCCTCTCGCTGAGATGTCAGGTCGGCTCTCAGAACGAACATTTGATTGCCGCGATGGAGGCCATGAAAGCGGCCATCGAGTATCCGCTTTCTGCTGCGCAGATTGCCGAGAAGATCGGCGTGTCATGCCGACAATTGGAGAGACTGTTCGCAAAAAACCTCGGCATGTCCCCCAAGAAATACAGCGATAAATTGCGTCTCGAGAATGCTCGAAGACTCCTTCAACAAACTAATATGCCAATCTTGGAGATCGCGATAGCGAGCGGTTTTTCCAGCACCACACATCTTTCAAAGCTGTATCGCAGAAGATTCGGAATTTCCCCCCATGAAGAAAGAGGCGTTGCCACGTGTTAAGTGGAGCGGTCAAGTTTTGCATTCAAAGCGGGCCTGCCGTCTCAGGTGTCGCACTATGTGATTCAGGATCGGCTTGGTTGTCTGGGCATGGGCACGGGCAACGGTAAAGGCACCATGTTGCTATGAGCGACGCAGCTTCGTGATGCCGATGCCGCGCCTGACAGAAACGCGAGCGTGTCGAAAACACTCTATCCCCGCGCCCAACAATGCGACAGAAACATCTGCACGCAATCCTGCATAGTCAACTGCCGTGACCCGGCAAAACTCTCTTCTACAATCAGGAGCTTGTCCGTGTCTCTCCAGTTCCGCCGCCATGGACAATCCGACGCCGGCAAAACTTCAATTTCAGGTTTGATCGTAAGGCCTGACTTAGCATTCAAGCCAATAGACGGTCAGACGGGTCTCGCCGGAGGCTTGCCAGAAATGTGCGGTTTGCGGGTGTGTAGATTGGCAAGGCGAACGGCAGCGATGTCCGCTCCTCGATGGTCGGTCCTGGCTGCAGCGAATTGACGGTTTGCAAACTGCCAGAGTTGGCACCGGTGAAGGTCCGGTTCGGTGAACTTTTCTGCGTCGCCGAGAAGATGCCGCCGCTGGTGCGAGGAAATGCTGCGTCAGCAAAAGCCGCAACCGCACAAGTCCGGTTTGTCCCGCACAGCGGACCTCTATCCAAACCGCAGCGAACTACCGCTTTCCGCCCAATCGGGCCATACTGCCGCTCGCCGCACGTGCGAACAAGATACAAAAGCGCACATCATACAGGCTCCCTGCGCGGAGTACGAAACACCTCCTGCGGCGCTGGCTTAGTGGTGTCTGCGGCTTTGGCTGGAACCAGGGGCTGCGTATCTTCGCCACAATTTGAACACAATTCAGTTTTCGTAGTGATGGCCGCGCCGCAGTATGCGCACTTCATTCGTTGACCGCCGCTTTGATGGCGGTGAGCACCTTTGCCTTCACACCGCGATCAGCGGCTTTGTCCATCATGGCACCGGTCGCGACGTTACGCACTTGTCGCGCAGGTCTGTTGATGGCTTCAAATTTTACGAGCCCTGGAAGAGCCACAGTTTGGCCAGCCTTGAGGCGAGCAGTGAAGACATCAACAAGGCCGTCGATAGCGGTATTGGCCTGGGCCTTTGTGAGCCCTGTATTTGCCGATAGGTCGGCTACGATTTCGGATTTTGGCGCTGGTCGTGTCATGGCTGATCCCCCCGATCATGTTTACAAAGATTAGGCAGGTTAGCACGGGCGCGCAGCTTTTCTAGCCGGTGGCTTCTCTGTCGCGCCGCCTGTGCCTAGATTACAACAAGGGGACTTGCTCGGGGAGTACGACATAGCCACGGCGCTCCTTGCGGGCTCTCAGGTTGTTTGCGAAGCGCTCAGCGGCCGTAGGGTCAGCAAAGTAGGAATGGCGCAGCTTGCCGCCTGCCCCTATGCGACCCCATTCGCTGATCACACAGGTTTCACCGAAGAGGGTCGGCGCAACAGATATTGCGTAGAAGCGGCTCTGACCCTTCACGTGGTTTATCTTTTGAAGAACTTGAACCATGGCTGCAATTTATCAGCTAGCTTTGCGGCGACCACTTATATTTGCAACGTTGATGCGCACGATTTCATGTGATCTCGTTGGATATATCCGTTCAACACGTTTCTCAACCTCAACTCTGGTTTCAGCGTGAATGATGTGTTGAACGTGTTCGGGACCTGGCCAGATCCTAATCACGACAGAAAATCTGGTGAGCTTTGTAATTTCTGTCATTTGGTCCCCCCATAATCCGCCCTCTCTTAGGGACGTGCAGCTGAACGGAACGATATACCCTCATAAGGGCTGATTTTACTTTTCAAAAGTCCCACGCGGAAGTAGGGTCTCTGAGAGGCCTTAGTTTGCCCTGCGCAACGCTTTCCGGGAGGCTGATGTCGTATCGGCCCAGGAAGTTAATATGCCGCCAGAGAACTGGAGACAAACGCGCGATATCGCTGGGGTCGATCACGAGGCCCTCATTGCTGAGTTTTGCTATAGCCTCCTGCATGTAAATTGCGTTCCAGTGGGTGACAGCGTTCAGAACCAAGCCAAGGGCGCCGAGTTGTTCTTCTTGTCCTTGCCGCAGTGCATTTCGCACTTCACCACGATCCCCATGATAGATTTTGCGCGCCAATTTGTGCCTAAACTCCTGTCGGTTGAGTTGGACGAGAATGCGGCGTCGGAAGTCAGCATCGTCGATATAGTTCAGGATGTGCAGGGTCTTGATCAAGCGCCCGAGATGCATGAGCGCCTTTGCCAAAGTTGTGGGGCGGTCGCGAACCTGAAGGATGCGCATCACGCCTTCTGCTTTCAGGTGGCCGAGTTTCAACGACCCGGCGAAGCGGAGGAGGTCCTCCCAATTATCGATGATCAGCTTGATGTTGATCTTTCCATCGGCGATTTCCCCAAGGGGGCCGTAGTCGGCGCTTCTGTCGGTCCGCCAGAGCCGTGCGCCTCCTATATCGGCCAAGCGCGGGCAGAATTGATATCCCAGGAGCCAAAACAAACCGAAGACCGCATCGGAATAGGCAGCAGTGTCCGTCATGATCTGGATGGGATCAAGCTCGGTTTCCTGATCCAAAAGCAGTGCCAAGATAGCGAGGCTATCGCGCAAGGTACCAGGCACGACTGTCGCGCCAAGCCCAGAATACTGATCGGAGAGCATGTTGTACCAAGTTACGCCGCGCCCTTTGCCGAAATAACGTGCGTTCGGTCCAGCATGGATGGCGGTTTTTGGCACCATAAATCGCATCCCGTCTGCAGAAGCGATCTGACCGTCTCCCCAATGCTGCGTGATAGGCAGTTTTGCATGCGTCGATACGATCTTTGCACTCGCCGCCGTGAGGGTGTCGGCACGAATGAAGTTCTGGGAAACCCAAGACAATCGACTGCGTCTCAGGGCGGAATTGTCATCGCGCACAATGGGCTCAAACCCGATATTGCAGCCTTGGGCAACGAGAACCGCGCACAGGCTGGCTTCGAAATGATCCGTCCTGGCCGGTCGTTCGCTCAGATGAGTGAAGGCATCGGCAAAGCCGGTGCGTCGCATCACTTCCAGAAGAATGTCAGGGATCCCGGCTTTGGGCATCAGGCGATGCACCTGGGCGCGCAACCGGATCAGGCTATCTGGCTCCGCCATGCGATCCAACTTGGATACGACAATACGGCGTTTGCCCTGCGCCATCTCAAACCGCAAATCGGAGTTCTGATCGGCCCGGGTTGCGACGCGCCTGAAAGTTGTATCCAAAGCATCCGCCAAGCGACCGATTTCTTCAGCGCCATTAAGGGAACGATTCAAGCTGCGACACACGACGCCTTTGCTGCCCTGCCAAACCCGACCTTCCAGCATTCCAAGTCTTGGATCGGCATAACGGATACCTGGGTTTGCATAGATGTCCCTGCGTTTGATGGCTTTGCGCCAAGCGTCGATGGTCGCAAACACATAGGCCCGTGCGTTACAGGGTTCGCCCTCTTTATTCATCACATGGGACTGCCAAGCCTTGGATATCACTGCGGTCGGCGCACTGGACACCGACATTTTGGACCAATCCGGCTGAGCCCTGAGCCATTCCATGGCTTGGATCACATCGGCACCGCCCGGGCTGGCTGCCGCATCAATGCGCGTGGTGACGGAAAAAAACAGTTTGCGCGCCCGACGCCACGCCGCCGTCAACTCGGCATAGGGCTTTCCGACAGTAGGTTTGACCAAAGTGTCAACTGCCAAGATCGCCCCTTCAATATTTTCCTTTGGCATTTGTCGGTAGACCATGTCGCGCCAGTCATTATAGGGCAGTTTATCGTCAGCTGTTACGAGCCCGGCCAAATCCCTGAGGAGTACAATAGCTGCGTCGAGACTAAGCTGATGTGCATGCCGTTGGCTGGCTTGTGCAAGCTCGGCTTCTCGGAACAAATCGGCGATCAACGCGTCTCCAAGTTCTATGGCGTCATCCTGAGCACTCGCTTCAAGGGTGTAGAAGAGCGCCGCCACTGTTGCCGTGCGCCGGGGTTCTTTCAAGGCAGCAATGGCAGATGGTTTGGTCCGCCGAGCGATCCGCGCCATTCGCTCCAGCTGAGTTGCAGGCACACCTTTCGGTGGCATCAAGCCCAGATCGAAATCACGTACAGCATCCAGTCGATCCAGATGCGTCCAGAAATCGGATTGGCGGCGCTTCAGGGGGCTGGCCCGCAAAATCTCCAGGCGGTTGAGGTCATCACCGTCTCGCTCAAACAAGGCAGAGATACGATTATGCTGCTCAGTGGTCAGACCATTTGCAAGACAGGCAAACAGCCGCCCCCTAGCGCGTTCCCGCACGCGCCCAACAAGCCGTTCAAGTGTGGAAAGCCCCGGCAGAATGACATTATGGGCGACCAACCAATCGGCGGCTTGCAATACCAATGCTCCGGGGCGGTCGTTGCCAATCCAGCATTCGGTATAAAGCCATCGGGTCAGACCAAACCTGAGGTGAGGCACTTCCGAGAAATGAGCAAACCTGTGCTGCTCTCGAATGGAACGGACGTGCCGTTCAACCGTTTTGGACGTAAAGTAAGCGTCGAGGGATATTCTCGCATCGATGCCGATTTGGGTGCACAAATAGCCTGTGATGTCGGCCGGTACGTCCTTTGGGGACCCCGGAAAGGTTCCAACGCACCGCATGCTTGTAAGCAGTACAGCATAGCCCAAACGGTTCTTTGCAGTACGCAAGCTGCGAATCTCACTCAGATCATCGGCGTCAAGAGTGAAGGCTTTCGCCAAGTCGTCTTCCGACAGTGTCTCAGGCAATCGACCAAAGCGCGCGCGCTGCATGGCCGTCAGAAATCGTGTTGGCATTGTGTGCGAAACTCTCAAGTTTTGCGACGCAGATTGCTCGCTCTGATTCCAAAAGAAAAATCATTCGCAAAACATATGTGCGAAACAAATAACTTTAGCAATATAATTCGCACACTTCAGGAGATGGTCGCATGAAAATGGGTTACGCGAGGGTCTCAACCAAGGACCAAGAGCTTGAAAAACAAAAAGCCAAGCTGACTGAAATGGGTTGCGAAATCTTCTTCGAAGAAAAAATCTCAGGGGCCGCAAAAAAACGACCGCAGCTTGAAACGCTTCTGAACCAGCTACGCAAAGACGATGTGCTCGTGGTCACCAAGCTCGATCGCTTAGCTCGGTCTACCTCCGAGCTCCTACGCATTGCTGAAGTACTGAATGAGAAAAACGCAGGATTACAATCGCTTGACGAACCATGGGCAAATACGACAACACCTGCAGGCAAGATGATTATGACCGTCTTTGGCGGCATCGCAGAATTCGAGAGGTCCCTTATCCTCACACGAACCCAAGAGGGACGTGAGGCCGCTCTGGCCCGAGGCGTCGCATTTGGGCGACCTTCTAAGCTGAGGCCAGATCAGAAAGATGTCGTTCGTGATCTGGTCAAAAACGGGCAGTCCATCGCTGCCGTCGCCAGAACCTTCAACGTCCATCCCGCGACTATCTATCGATGTCTCGACGAAAAGCAGCCCTTATGAGGGTATACCGTTCCGCTCAGCCGCACGTCCCTTTTATGCCCCAGATAGGCTACGCCCGTGTTTCCACAGAGGATCAGAGCCCCCTGCCCCAGTCTAAGACCCTGCAAACTGCGGGTTGTGTCGAGATCTTTGAAGAGCACGCCTCGGGCGGCAATCG
>Ga0233397_1000499_pt1 | contig 19354 bp, 19 predicted proteins | sample 35DmetaG_FD_189957 | JGI IMG/M metagenome (GOLD analysis project Ga0233397, IMG submission 189957) | Seawater microbial communities from Monterey Bay, California, United States - 35D | ecosystem: Environmental > Aquatic > Marine > Coastal | place: USA: California | collected 2016-10-20
CGCTTTGTTGCCTCAAAATTCCAGTCTGGAATTTCCTTGTGTAAGTTGAGTCGTGCGCCCTTTTCATTCACATGCGACATACCTACTTTGATATTGACACGTCGCATTTCTTTTGGAAAAATGAGAAGCAGTTTGTTTTGCCCTTCTTTCTCAATCACTTCTGCTTTTATGAAAGGTTGGTCCAATTCTAAATGAAAATAGAAGTGTTGTTTTGTTGCCCATGAGTGAGAGATTCTTGCTCCTGAAACGGTCTGTTTATCAATGATATCTAATTTACTCGAAAGTAATTTGTCCCGATGGTCCAAATCAATTAGAATTGACTTTTCGTCGTTCATATTGTTGAAGGTATACTCATGGAAGCCTGCTCTCTGAGTAGTTGTCAAGCGCACATTCATTTCACCACGATTGAGTTCAACGCTGTAGTATCCTGGTTCTGCCTTTTCCATTTCGTGAGAAAAATAAGCGCTGTATCCATCCTCTGATAAATAGCCTGGTAGTGTTTTTGCTTTTCCTGATTGAGGTACGATTAATAGGTCACCATAATCACTTACGCCCGTTCCACTGAGATGCGTATGACTGAAGCCATACAGGATAGAATCGGAGTAATGGTATCCTGAACACCCATCCCAGCCGTCATATCTCGTGTCGGGACTTAGCTGCATCATTCCAAATGGTGCACTAGCGCCGGGGTAAGTATGGCCGTGCCCCCCTGTTCCGATGAAGGTATTGACAAATTTAAGTTTGTTTGAACTTAGAGCGTCTTTTTCCGAATTTAATGACGGCTTTATCATCTCTCGTGCGCGATCCGATGCGGATTTCAGTTCATTAATTTGCGAGTGACTCTGAAGCGCTGAAAAGATGAGGGTGATAAGAATTAAGTTCTTCATGTGTTGCAATTATTTTTTCCAAACGAGTGAACATGCACCCAATACAGCAGCATTTTTGTCGTGAAGTGTTGAGATGCGTATTTCAATTTTATCCTTATAGATGTGCAAAAGTCCCTTTTCCATTTGAGTTTTGACTTTTTTAGCAAATGTTTGTCCGCTTTGAGCAATTCCTCCGAAGAGAATATATGCTGATGGGCTAGAGAAGCAGGCAAAGTCGGCGAGCGCATCTCCGAGAATTTTTGCCGTGTAATCCACAATTTCTTCAGCGAATTTATCACCACTCGCTGCAAATTCAAAAACCTGATCTGCGCGCGGGTCAGCAATTTTAACCAACGAGGAGTTTGCTTTGTGTTCCGATTCAAGTTCAGTAATGGAGCGAACGACACCTGTTGCTGAAGTATAGGTTTCAAGACATCCTTTTCTTCCACATCCGCAGCTTCTACCGTCTGGTATGACTCGAATATGACCGTATTCGCATGCAAATCCATCGTGACCATAGACGAGGTTTTCATTCACAATAACACCGCTTCCCAATCCCGTTCCCAGTGTTATAGATACAAAGTCTTTCAATCCACGTCCCGCACCATAGATGAGTTCACCGAGTGCTGCAGCATTTGCATCATTTGTGAGGATTGCTTTGGTTTTAAATCGGGATTCAAATAAGTGAACAATTGGAACAAGCCCACTCCAAGTTAAGTTGGGAGCAAATTCAATTGTTCCTGAAAAAAAGTTTCCATTGGGTGCCCCAATTCCAATGCCTATTATTTTTGATAGATGTCCAGCTTCCTTAACACACTGGTATATTTTATCAACCAATTCTCCTGGTGTTTCGAATTCTCTTGTAGGCAAAGATTCTTCGTAGTAGATAGATCCGTTCCTGTCAGAGATACCAAAAACAGAATTTGTACCTCCAATATCAACACCAAGCGCTAAAGTTTTGTTCATTTATTTATTTTCTGGCTGAAAATTCCACTCCACGAAAAATTGCGTCAAAAAACCTTCCATAAATTGATGTCTTTCCTTTCCGATTGCTTTACCGGTGGATGTGTTCAGTCTGTCAGATAAAAGTAATAATTTCTCGTAAAAATGGTTAATCGTACTTGTGGTTTTGTTTGCATATTCCTCGAATGATTCATGCATTTCAGCCTTTAATTCGGGCGCATGCATTGGTTGGCCTTTGTGTCCGCCGTAGGCAAATGTTCGACCAATACCGATTGCCCCAATAGCATCAATACGATCGGCGTCTTGAACAATTTTTCCTTCGAGTGTATTCATTTCTGACGGTGTATTTGCCCCTTTGTAACTCACATGATCGACGATGTATACAACTTGTTCTATTTTCTCCTTCGGGTAATTGTGTTTTTGTAAAAGTGAACGGGTAACTTTTCCGCCTTCGTCAAGTTTTCCTCCATTGAACTTATGATCTGAAATATCATGGAGTAATGCGGCCAATTCAATGATTTCTAGATCGCCACCTTCTTTGGATTGAATATGGCGTGCTAAATTGAATACACGCATAATGTGATGCCAATCATGGCCCGTAGTGTCTTGCTCAAATTGAGCACGAATTTCTTGTTTTATTTTTTCTACAATTGTCATTTTATCAAATCAAATAATTGAAATTGACCGAAGCGCCGAGTTGCCAATAGCTTACCTTCGATACTTGTCATTGAAAAATAGGTGCCAAGAGCAAATGGCTTCCAAGTCGCTCCATTATCAGTGGAGAAATCGATTCCGGTTCTACCACAAGCATAAAAAACTCCATTTTTCTCATATACACATGACCTGTAACCTTGGGGTGGATTCAAGGAGTTGAACCACGTTTCGCCTCCGTCATAGGTATAATAGGTTGTATTCATTTTTAATTCAGGTTCTTTGTAGTCACCACCTACAATAACACCGTATTTGCCTTTCATGCAAAGCGAATATGCACCGATTGTTTTTCCAGGGTAATAGGGAAGTGTCATCTTGTTCCACGACTGTCCATTATCAGTTGAGGAATAGTAACTGCTATTCATTCCACCTGTTATGAATGCGTATGTGCTATCATTTAAGACGCTAACATTAGATCCACTCGCCGCAAAACCCGCTTCTCCAGCAACAACTTGAACAGCACCTGTACAACGTTCCCATGTTTCGCCGCTATTGGTTGAATGAAACAAACTCATCTTTCCATTTATCGGATCACCCATTAGAAACCCGACGGAGTCATGAAAGTCGATTGCATCCATAAATACACCTTCCCATTCAGGTAATTCGTCAATACCTGAAAAATTAGACGCGTTAATTTTGATCAGTTTCCCATCTTGACCGCTGTGCATTGCATATATTGTACCGCCAGAGTATCCGATATCTCTTATTTCATTGATGTCAGGAATTTTCAAAATTAGTTTTGATTTCTGCTTAATTATATCGTAGCGATAGACTGCGCCATCAGAGTTACCAAGAAACACGAATCCATCTCTTTGATAGAGCCCTCGACAATAAGTGTTCGAATCACCATACGAGATGATTGGCGCGTCTAAATTTCTTTTCACGTATCGATTTGCTCTTTTCTGAGCAATACAACCGTAGCTTATAATGAAAAATAGACTACAAATTAAAACGTTTATTGAATTTTTCATTTTGTTCTAGTTTTAGTTGTTCAAGGTTATTCGGCACATCTCTTTTCCATCTCTTGTGTGACCACAGCCAATATTGAGGATGTCTGACTATTTCTTGTTCCAACCTCGAGGTATGGGCCTCTGTAATTTGTCCCCAAGCCATCTCTTTTGGTTCATCTGAAATTAGAGAAAGTTTCATTCTATAATGTCCTCGTTTTATTTTTTCGGTTGCGAAGAACACAACTGCACAATTGAATTCATGTGCCATCATTTCAGTTCCGAATAAGACAGGTGTTTTTTGGTTCAAGAAATTGAGCCAATAGCTTTTGTTTGCGTCGCCAGGAGACTGATCTGCCAGAGTCAAGATTACTTTTGGGCTTGTGGTATTCGATTTTAAAGCATTCCTGTAGTTCGCTGCATTTACTACTTTCAGTCCAAATCGCTCTCTGCGTTCATTGATTTTTGAATCCCAGAACCGAGAGGTCAAAGGCATGCCAATTCCAAATGCTTTGTGTTTGAATAATAGGGCTTGGGCGGTAATTAACCATTCCCAGTTGTTGTAGTGCCCAGACACAAGAATAACATCTTTCCCTTTTGAATGTAGGTCTTTCATTATTTCGGGGTTTTCAACTTCGAATCGCTTTATGAGCTCTTTTTTTGAAATGGACAAGTTTTTAACTCCTTCAGCTAGGAGATCAGTGAAATGTCGGTAGAATTGACGTCGTATTTTGGTTTTTTCTTTCTCACTTTTCATTGGGAAACTGTGATCGATGTTTCCTTGAATGACAGACTTTCGATAAGGAATACAGGTAATTAGCAACAGATAAAAAATGTCGGTAAAAACATACAGCACCTGCAATGGGAGGTAGGATAGGGGCAGAACAATGATATAATATCCGAGGCGAGCTGTCATCTATTTTGAATATCTTTCGCCCCAAAGTTCGGCTATTTTTGTTTCAATTTCTTTTTCTTTTGCGCTGCTTCCTGCTTTGAAGAAGTTTTTTCCTGCAATTTCCTCCGGCAGAAAGTCTTGCTGAACAAAATTTCCGGGAAAGTCGTGTGAATATTTGTATCCTTCTCCATAGCCCAATTCCTTCATTAATTTTGTCGGGGCATTTCGCAAGGGGAGTGGTACACCAAGATTCCCAGTTTCTCTCACTAGCTTTTGAGCCTTATTCATGGCCATGTATGACGCATTACCCTTTTGTGAATTGGCCAGATAAATCGTGCATTGGGCGAGAATTAATCGAGCTTCGGGCCATCCAACAGCGGCCAAAGCTTGAAAGGTATTGTTTGCTATAAGAAGCGCATTTGGATTTGCAAGTCCAATATCTTCAGATGCAGAAATAATCAAGCGGCGGGCAATAAATTTAGGATCTTCGCCACCTTCAACCATGCGGGCAAGCCAGTATATCGCTCCGTTTGGATCACTACCACGGATCGATTTTATGAAAGCTGAAATTATATCGTAATGTTGTTCACCGTCCTTATCATACATTGCAACACTCTGCTGTGCTGTGGATAGTACCAATTCATTAGTGATTGTATGCTTCTTTTTACTTTTTAGCGTGCCAATAATTATTTCAAAGATGTTAAGTAATTTTCTTGCGTCACCCCCAGATATGGCAAGTAGTGCATTGGTTTCTTTGAGTTCAATGTCTTTTTCCTTAAGCAAGGCATCCTCTTGAAGTGCCTTGTTCAATATTTCTAATAGAGACTCTTTCGAATGTGCTTTGAGGGTGTACACTTGACATCGTGATAACAATGCTGAAATCACCTCAAAAGATGGATTTTCAGTTGTTGCACCGATTAGAGTTACAGTTCCTTTTTCCACGGCACCCAATAAAGAGTCTTGTTGCGCTTTAGAAAAACGATGAATTTCATCGATAAATAGAAGGGTGCCCAATTGTTGAAACATACCTGCGCTTTCAACTTTTTGAATTACTTCTCGAACATCTTTGACACCGGATGAAATGGCTGATAAAGTGTGAAATGGTCGTTTTAGGTGATTTGCAATGAGATGTGCTAACGTTGTTTTGCCCACTCCAGGAGGGCCCCAGAATATCATGGATGGAATCAAGCCTGAGTCAAGTGCTTTTCGCAGTGAAGCTCCCTCTTTAAGCAGATGATCTTGTCCTCGGTAATCATCCAATGATTTTGGGCGCATTCGTTCGGCAAGTGGAGACTGTATACTCATCGTTCTTTAATTATGTTAAAATTAACCATTTGAATCCGTAATATTTCATATTTATGAATCCTTACTGCAGTCAATTTTTAAAAATGAAATTAATTGTCTGAAGGATTTTTAGGGAATCGCGTCATTAATTTAAACTTTCCGCCTAGACGGCTCATGAGGTCTTTCCACAAATGATCATTTTCAGTATTCAGAATTGTTTCTTTATTGATTCCATTGAGAACAACCCAAGACTTTTCTTTGAGTTCTGCTTCAAGTTGACCTTTGTCCCATCCGGAGTATCCGATAAAAAATCGAATTCTTTTTGCTTTTCCTGGAAGGCGAGTTATCATTGATTTTACTTGTTCAAAATCACCACCTATAAACAGCCCATTCGTTACAGGATAGGTGTTTTGAAGTTGATCTCCAAAGTCGTGAATGTAAAATAGATTTCCTTGATCTACGGGACCACCCGCACTTACATGGAAGTCGATTGAAGGAAATCCTTTTATCATTTTCGATAAGTTTGTATCGACAAACTTGTTTAAAATGAATCCAAAACTTCCGTCTTCATTGTGGTCACACAAATAAACAACCGAGCGCGTAAAATAATCATCACTCAAAAATGGTTCTGAAATTAAAACACTTCCTTTTTGTGGAAGTTCATCGGTTGTAAAGTCAAAATCTATCACGATTCCAATATAAGGATTTATAGGAAAGCAGGTGGCTTTTTTAATTCAATTTTAGCATCTTGAAAGAGCTGAGATGTTGCTCTCATGGTAAACATAAAGCTTTTGTTTGTTCCAATTGGGGTCCAGCGAAAGGAAAGAGCCCAGCAATGCATATCCCTTGTTAATGTGAGCAAGGAGTTGGTGATTTCCCATCCTTTCATATCCACATTCGTTCTTGTACCTAATTTCCATCGTTTGGTAAAGCTAACATCGCCATTGATCATGAGGGTATTTATTGTAATGTATTGATCTGAGTTTGTCGGTGAAATATTTGTATTTGCTGATATCCCGTATACGTGAGATAAAGAGAGCTTCCAAGGTATTCTGAAGTCTAAAAATTCTTCCGGGTGCAACATGTAATAGTCATAATCTGCATTCCAGTAACGGTCTATTTCGTCGATTGTATTGCCCAACCGTTCCCTTCCTTTTTTTGAGGTGAGTGTAAATGTGGTAGCAAAGTTTATTGTTTTAAAGCGACCCAGCCCTTGAGATGTATTCGTGGCATAATCGAATAAATCAGCGCCTGTCGTGTCATTCCATCCGTAGGGCGAGAAAGTCGCATTTGCCACTAAATTCAACCATTTGGTTGGGCTTACTCGTAAATTGGACGTTATGTTTGATAATGGTGTTAATGTATCAAGAAAGTCGTAACTCCCGCGAATGGAAAAGGCATCAACAATTCTTATTTTTCGGAATCCTGTCACTGTATCGTTATCATCTTTTTGTTTTAACTCAAAGGTATTGTTGAAGCCAAAAGTAAATAACGACTGTGCTCGTGTTAATCCAGTTGAGTAGGAACTATTCTCAAAAGGAGAATAGATGATGGTGTTCATTTCTGGTCCATAAACAAGGGTGTCATTTTCGTTGAGATTGGGACGATAACTGTAGGAAAATGAAGGTGTTAGTACATGTCGAAGAAGTGAATTCCTTTTCCCTATGAAACGGTAATAGCTATACAGTACCGTTGTGGCGGAAGCATTAAAACTTAATGTTTGTCCCATTCCAGTTAAAGGTTTAATCGTGCTATTGACGGTTGAATCCTCGTAGATGCGTTCAGTTTGTTGAAAATTGATCTTGTTGGAATAATTGATTGTAGGAGTAATCTTCCATGTGTTTTTAAACAGCCCTGCTGTGGTTGCAAGACTGACATTTTGATTCAAACCGTTTTTGAAAGAGGATTGGATACCGATAAAGTCTTGTTCGCGCAACAAACTGTCGTGAAAGATGGATTCATTTTTCCCTTCAAAATTGTAGTTGACCGCCAAGCGACTGATCAGTTGGGAAAATCCGCCTCTTTTTGTTGGTTTCACAAAACGCTTCAACGGATAAAAGCTTGTAACATTGACATTAAGGATAGGACTTGTCAATGCAATATTGTTTGTTTTTGAGTTTTGACTTAGCGATATTTTTGCTCCCATTGAGATCGGTTTGCTTGGGAATGTTCTTGAGATATTAATGTCTGATTTGAGTGTGTTATTAAAGTAGTCTGGATTGTCGTTGTCTAAGCTGTTCTTTGGTTGGTTGTCCGAGGTGAAATTTATGTTTGTGTTGAAGTTCCAATATGGATTTGATTTTTGATCTTTTGAGTGCACCCAGCGGATTGTTGACTTATTTATATTTGAACTGTCTGGAAATCCTTGTTTGAATTGTTGAAATTTAAGGTTTAAATCTCCTCTAAATTTATATTTAGACGCATATTGTGTTTTATTTGAAATCCCCCATGTGCCTCGACTGTAAAGTGTAGCATAAAAGGTGGTTTGTAAATGATCATTGATCGGGATATAATAGCCAAGATCTTGAAATCCGAATCCAAAATTAGAGAGCGGTGCAATTTGAGGAAATAGCAATCCTTGTGCTTTATTTTCTGCTTGTGGAATAATGGCGAAAGGCAGACCTAATGGGGTAGGCACACCCTTCACCCATAGATTCATTGGTCCAGATACAATTCTTTTTTCGGGTACCATTACAGCTTTTGAGAGTTGAAAATGGTAGTGGGGCTCTTCAAGATCACAAGTTGTAAAACGTCCTTTCCTGAAATGGATTTGTTCATTTTTTTGCCGCTTAGCAATGCCCATGTACAAAAAGTTTTCATCCTGTTGGAGGGCAACTTCTTCAATAAATGCTTTTTCAGAGTCAAAGTTGTAGCGCACTCTTTGTGCCTTTATCTCTTCTGATCCATCTGTGAATTCGGGAAACTGAATTTTATTTGAGTCGCTGTCAAAAATATACTCTGCTGCGATTTCACTGCCATCAATATCAATAACGATGTACCCCGCTTTCATAACAACTTCACCATTGTCAACACTGGCATTTCCGTAGAGATGAATTACGTTGGATCTTAAATCTGCATAGATGGAGTCGTCGGCACTGTAATAGATTGGAGACGTTATATCTTCATTGTTGAGCACAACGGTATCCTTTAGTTCTTGTCCGAGACCAACAAATGCACCGCACATTATTAACAATGTGGGGAGTATAACTCGAAGTATGGAACACTTTTTGAAGAACAATTGTGTTTTAAATTTGTATTTGTCTAAATAACGAAGCAAAATTATTAAAATTACGCTTGTATGGTTGAAAAAGGATGTAGGATACTTAGAATTTGTTTTTTGTTCGTATTTATGACCTCAATCGGTATACCTTTGGTCGTTGGACAGGAAGATGAACTTACCCTTTCTACAATAAAAACAGTCGTTATCGATGCGGGACATGGTGGAAAAGATCCCGGATGTCACGGTGCTTCGGCCCAAGAAAAGCATGTGTGCCTGTCTATGGCCTTGCTACTTGGAAAACAAATTGAAGAAGCGTATCCCAATATAGAAGTGGTTTATACCAGAGATAAAGATGTTTTTGTTGAGTTGGGAGAGCGAGCCAAAATAGCAAATCGGAACAAAGCCGACCTGTTCATATGCATTCATGCAAATGCAGCAAGTGCTGCGGCATATGGAACTGAGACCTATGTTTTGGGGCTGCATAGAACTGAATCGCAACAGCGGGTCGCAGCTCGAGAAAATTCAATCATTCATTTAGAAGAAGATGGCGGAGAGAAATACAATTCTTTTGATTTATCACCCGATGCCATCATTGCAAGACAAATTCAGCTGAGCGTCTTTTTGGATCAATCAATCAATTTTGCCTCAAAGTTACAATCCGAATTTCGTTCGATTGGACGCTATGACAGAGGTGTCAAGCAAGCAGGATTTTTAGTGCTATACAAAACAACAATGCCAAGTGTATTGATAGAAACGGGTTTTTTGACAAATCCAAAAGAAGAGAAATTTCTCAGTACGCCCGAAACACAGAAGAAAATGGCAAACAGTATGTTCATGGCATTTAAAAAATACAAGAATGAACTTGATGGAGTTGACGATCAAATAGAAAGCTCGAATTTTGATGAGCCGGAGCAGATAACAGAAGAAAATTATACAGCAGAGGATGTGGTATTTCGTGTTCAAATTGCAACCTCGGAAACAAAAATTTCGCTTACTGATCCACGCTTCAATGGAACTACCATATTTGAATACAAGCAAAACCATTTGTACAAATACACCACCGGAGTGTTTGTCAATGATATCAAATCTGCAAGTAATCTAAAGAAGGAATTGAGAGCAAGTGGATTTGAGCACGCTTTTGTTGTTGGCTTCTTGGGCGGAGAACGAATAAATTTGCAAAAAGCTATTAACTTAGCAAAAAAATAATGGTGTGAAGATATCTAGAGAGATTATTACAGGAATTATTACAATTGCTGCTATCGGATTTTTAGTTGCAGGAGTAAACTTTTTAAAGGGAAATAGCTTCTTCGGAGGCGACCAGATTTACTACTCCTACTTCCCAAGTTCGGGAGGCGTTACGCCAGCGACCTCCGTATACATCAATGGTGTAGATGTGGGGAAAGTTTTGGAAGTTGAAAACCTTCCCAACAGCAAAGATTCCTTAAAGGCAGTGAAGATTACATTTAATATTTCGGATGAAACCTTAAAATTGGCCAAGGGAACAGAGATTGAAGCAGGAGGTATTGATTTCTTCGCCAAAGGTTTGACAATTCACATGGGCGAAGGTCCTGAGTTTTTTGCATCTGGTTCTACAATTGATGGTTTCGTCTCAGTTGATATGACGACCCAGGTTCAAAATTATGCAGATCCAATCAATCAAAAGCTCCAGAAAGCATTACTTTCAATTGATGGAATGGTAAATGGAATTTCTGCATTTTGGGATACAACGGCAAGTTCAGAGTTGGAATCCAGTATGAAAGAGGTGCGCAAGGCCATTCGAAAATTCGGTAAAGCTGCTGATCAGATTGAAGGACTTCTTGTGGATGAGCGAATTCGACTGTCAAGAATCATGGGGAATGTTGAAGCAATTACACTGAACCTCAAGAAAAGTAACGATTCGGTTAAAGCTATTGTGGGTAATGTCAAACGGGTTACAGATGACTTGGTAACAGCTGATTTTACTGGGACAATTGAAAACGCGAAATACACACTTGAGAAATTCAATACTATTTTAGATGCCGCCTCAGCTGGAGATGGTACCCTTGGAAAATTGATTAATGATGACCGTTTGTATATCGAATTGCTGGAGTCAAGTAATTCATTGCAGAACTTGGTTAACGATTTGACGGTTCATCCAGAGCGATATATCCACTTTTCAGTTTTCGGGGTAAAGACAAAGGGCGTGCCTATAACAGTAGACGAAGAGAAGAAGTTGAAGCGACTTCTTAATGAAAATAATTAGTTTAATTTTTAGATAGATGATTTCAATTATCGCATTTGTTGTACTTCTCTTTGTCGGATTCGGATTCTTTGGATGGAATGTGTTCAAGGTTAGGTCGAACATTCTTCTGGGTCGTGATATCAATCGTTCTGATAACAAAAGCCAACGTTGGAAAATAATGACACTTGTCGCTTTGGGGCAAAAGAAGATGTTCACGCGTCCGATTCCTGCACTGCTTCATTTGATGATATATGCTGCATTTGTGATCACACAAATAGAGTTAATTGAGATCATTATTGATGGGTTGACCGGATCGCATCGATTTTTCCATGAATCACTCGGTGGTTTTTACACCTTCATGATAGGTTTTATTGAGGTATTGTCTCTTTTGGCATTGGTCGCTACGTTTGTTTTCTTAGTAAGAAGGAATTTAATTTACATTCCCCGATTCAGAATGAAAGAGATGAACGGGTGGCCGAAGATGGATGGTAACATCATCCTATTTATGGAAATCATCCTTGTCTTGTGCATATTTACTATGAATGGTTCAGATGAGGCAAGAACAGTTGCGCAGGGGGGTAGTTCCTATGGTTTTGTGCTTAGCAGTAGTATCGCTCCATTGTTTCAAGGACTGAATGTCGAAACGTTACATACATTGGAGAGAATCGGTTGGTGGGGACATATTTTTATGGTCTTCGCATTTATGAATTATTTGCCTTATTCGAAGCACTTCCACATCTTTTTGGCATTTCCAACAACTTTTTATTCCAACCTTTGGCCAAAGGGCCGCTTCAATAACATGGAGTCGGTTACAAATGAGGTGAAATTAATGATGGATCCATCTGCAGATCCTTTTGCTGCGTCGCCGGAAGGTGCTCCAGAACCGCAGAGGTTTGGTGCTAAAGATGTGCAAGATTTGACATGGAAAAACTTGTTGGACAGCTACACGTGCACAGAGTGTGGTCGTTGTACTTCGTCATGTCCAGCAAACATGACTGGAAAGTTATTGTCTCCACGAAAAATCATGATGGATACTCGAGACCGCCTTGAAGAGGTAGGGACCAATATTCGCAAGCATGGAAAAGAATTTGAAGATGGAAAATCCTTGTTGGGTGATTACATCACAGAAGAGGAGCTTTGGGCTTGTACGTCTTGCAATGCATGCGTTCAAGAGTGTCCAGTCAATATTGATCCATTGTCGATTATTGTTGATTTAAGAAGATTTTTAGTAATGGAAGAGTCAAAAGTTCCTACAGAACTTACTGGAATGTTAACAAATATAGAAAACAATGGTGCGCCGTGGCAATTTAGCCCTGCGGATCGATTAAATTGGGCAAATGAAGAATAGCAAAGATTTAATTTCAATTGAGAAGGATGGAGAGAAATTGTCTCCAATCTTGCCTGAAGATGTGAAGAATTACATGATTGATATCGACGGAACAATCTGCGATGATATCCCAAATGAGGAGCCGGAGCGAATGGCAACAGCTGGATTATATCCAGATGCTTTAGAGACCATAAATGGTTGGTTCGCTGAGGGACACATTATTACGTTTTTCACTTCTCGAATTGAGGAGCACAGAGAAGTGACTGAGAAATGGTTGAATGAGAATGGCTTTAAATACCATGGTATTGTAATGGGTAAGCCCAGAGGAGGGAATTACCATTGGATTGACAACCACATTGTACGTGCCACAAAATTTGACGGAAAATTTACCCCAATGATAGACAAAACGGCTACCATTCAGGTATTTGATGATTAATGATATGAGTTTACACGTTCCAACAATGGCCGAAATGATGGCCGCAGGCAAGACTCCAGAAGTGCTCTTTTGGGTCGGGTGTTCGGGTAGTTTTGACGACAGAGCTAAGAAAATCACCAAAGCATTGGTAAAAATTCTCAATAAAACGGGAGTGGACTTTGCAGTTTTGGGTGCTGAGGAGAGTTGTACAGGAGATCCTGCCAAGCGTGCCGGAAATGAATTTACATTTCAGATGCAGGCAATGATGAACATTCAAGTGTTGAATGGATACGAGGTGAAAAAAATCGTTACAGCTTGTCCTCACTGCTTTAACACATTGAAAAATGAGTATCCTGAGTTGGGCGGTGATTATGAAGTAATTCATCACACGCAATTGATCCAAGAGTTGATCAACCAGGGCAAATTGGCTTTAAAAGACGGAGCGACATTTAAAGGAAAGAAAATTACGTTTCATGATCCGTGTTACCTAGGCCGCGCAAATGATGTTTTTGAAGCACCTCGATCATTGATCGAAAGTCTGGATGCCGAATTGGTCGAAATGAAACGTTGCAAGACCAAAGGACTTTGCTGCGGTGCTGGGGGGGCTCAAATGTTTAAAGAGGCCGAAAAAGGCGACAAAGAAATTAATATAGAACGCACAGAGGAGGCATTAGAGACAAATGCGGAAATTATTGCAACAGGTTGTCCATTCTGTAATACAATGATGACTGATGGCGTAAAGAATTTTGAGAAAGAAAATGAAATTCAAGTTCTTGATGTTGCAGAATTAATAGCAAATGCGGCCGACTTGTGATGTTTTTCCCTGAATTAGACCCCAACAGTAAGGTTTGGATATATGCCGGAAACCGGGATTTACATCCAACTGAGTCAAATTACGTGACTGATGCCTTAAACAGTTTTATTCCCCAATGGGCAGCGCATGGAGCAAGTCTTTATGGAAATGGGGTGGTGCACCGCAATCGATTTATCATCTTGGCGGTTGATGAATCAAAGGTGAGTGCATCTGGTTGTTCGATTGATACATCGGTACACTTCGTAAAGAAAATGGGGCAAGAATTAGACATTGATTTCTTGACACGAACGAACATAGTCGTGGAAAAAGATGGAGTGCTTTCGACTGTACACCTCTCAGAACTGAGCGAGTACATAGATGCTGATCTATTTAATCCGATGGTAACATCCTTGAGTGAACTCAATGAAAAATGGAAAATTCCAGTGAGTGAAAGCCCATTCGTTTGACGCTACTTAATTCTTCTTTTTCTTATTAATTCGAATACCAGCAACCAATCGTAGCAGGTGGTAGTTGTGACTGATCTTCATTTCTTTGAATGAAGTAGATTTTAGGTCGAACTCACTTGTAAACCAAATGAAATAATTTGGTTTTGAATATCCAGCAATAAATCGAAGGTCCAAGCGCGGAGCCAATCCCAAAAATCCTCTGGTAATGGCACCTGTTGTATAAAATTTTGATTGTATTACACCTCCAAGTCCGCCGAATGCAGCCAGTTGCCAATTCCCCTTGCGAAAAGCATAAGCCAGACCCGGAACCAAGCCAACATCCATTGCGGATATCGTGCGTGCGAATGAGCGCGTCTGACTGGAATCAATAAGTGCATCTGGAGTTAATCTTCCATTTTCATTCGCGATGGTGAAATAATTAATAGTTCCTTTAACATACCACGTACCCATCGACTTATTGAAATCTCCAACCTGCCCGAGTACGGATTGCATTTTAAAGTTCTTTGAATTGAGGTACCAAGAATTTACGGAGAGATTTGTGGAGCGAATTCCGGGGATATAAGCATTGGGATTTAGTGCATTTAGTGTGTCGTTCCAATGGTATGCATTTTTGATCACGAATCCTTTGTAGGTGCGAAAATCAAAATCCCAAAATGTCTTTTTTACAGTAAATCTCAGTCCGAGGTCTTGAATGTCTACGTTCCCATAATTTTTTACCGATCTCAAAGTCCCCGGCAAGCCAATTCCCAATCGCAAAGAAAACCATTTGTAAGCCATGCCAAGTCCGAGAACAAATTTCTGATTGTGTCTGAACTTTAGTTTGGTTTGTTCATCTATAAAATCGTCTTTAAAATTGAACGGTGCCGATCCAAATCCCAGGTCAGAGTACAATACAATCTTATCTTTATATAGGTTGTAAGAAAGTGAGTCGTCTGTGTGAGCAGATAAAGAAGACGCAACAAGCAGAAAAAAGAATAATACAGTAGCTTTCACGTCACAAATTTAATGATTCCACTTGTTTTTATGTTCTAGTTCATCGGTGTCTGCCTTTTTTTTGAAAAAATAATAGAAATCTATTTGGAGTGGGACACCGATAGGAGGTAAAAGCGATGGTTTTTCTTACTTTTACTGTGATTATTGAAATTATGAAGCAACTTTACAAGTTTTTACTGAACAAACTGCCTCGGCCTTTGTTAATTCGCATTAGTTATGTGTTCAAATTTTTCGCTCCTATTTTTTACAAGGGCAACAATGTAGAGTGCACTGTTTGTGGTAAGTCTTTTCGAAAATTTTTATCGTACGGCTCTGATACTGCGCACCGTGAAAACGTGCTTTGTCCTTATGATTTAACATTGGAGCGTCACCGTTTGATGTGGACGTATTTGAAGGAGCATTCAAACTTTTTTGATGCTGATAAAACTATAGATGTGCTACACATTGCGCCGGAGCAATGCTTTCATAAGTTGTTTAAAGCACAAGAGAACCTCAATTACCTAACTGGAGATTTGGTTTCTCCGATTGCAGATATTCACTTTGATTTGCACAAGATTCCTTTGGACGACAACAAATTCGATGTCCTTTTTTGTAATCATGTCTTGGAGCATGTTGAGGACGCAATGCAATGCATGAGAGAATTACACCGCGTAATGAAACCAGGAGGATGGGGAATTATGCAAGTACCTCAGGATTTTAGCCGTTCGGAAACGTATGAAGACCCGAGTATTACATCGCCTGAAGAGAGAGAAAAGCATTTCTGGCAGAAGGACCATGTACGTTTGTTCGGAATGGATTACCCGGATTGGCTTGAAACTGCCGGTTTTGAAGTGGAAAGGTTTGATGTGAATGCCCATATGAGTCCTGAGCAAGTAAATCGCTTTAGAATAAATCCAAAGGAAATACTTTACATCGCCAGAAAGGTCTAAATGCAGCGAACTCTGAATAAATATTGTTTTTTCATTTTTGCATCCATAGTCATTTTTGTTTTTTTGCGTTGTTCTGGCTCAGCGTCGTGTGATAGCTGCTCGATCAAGGAGTTGACACAAGAAGAAAAACAAGAACTTCAGGCAGCACTCGGAAGAAATTTCTTTTTTGACAAACGATTTTCCAAAGACAATTCTACCTCTTGTTCAAGTTGTCATGTTCCAGAAAAAGCCTTTACAGATGGAAAATCACTGTCTCTTGGAGTAGGAGAGAGGGTCGGTTTTCGAAACGCTCCCACACTCTTGAATGTTAGAGATGCATCGACATTTATGTTCGATGCTGAAATTACCAGTTTAGAGCAACAAGCAATCGTTCCAATTCAAGACCATGCTGAGATGGATATGCGTATGGGGGATTTGGTTGAGAAGCTGAATAAAGATGTCCATTATGTTGATGCGGCGTTTCGCCTATATGGTCGGCCGCTTGATGCTTATGTCATCACACGAGCCCTTGCTACTTTTGAACGAACCTTGATTTCGGTAGACTCGCGGTTTGATCAGTTTTATGCATCACAAGATTCTAGTGTGTTGAATGCCAATGAACTGGCCGGATGGGAAGTATTCAAAAAACTCGATTGTATTTCTTGTCATCAATTGCCTCATTTTACCGACTACAAAGCCCATACAACTCAAATGAGTTTTTATGAAAATGATTTGGGTCGTTTCCGTGTATCAGGGCAATCCAAAGATGTAGGAGCTTTTAGAACTCCATCTTTACGAAATATTGAGCTGACTGCACCCTACAAACACGACGGATCCGAGTTTGACTTAACACGTTTGGTTTCGCTTCACAGATTCGGAAATAAAAACGGAACGATTGCAATTCCAAAGGTGGATTATGAGCGCTTACAAAATGAAACTGAATTGATTGTTTCTTTTCTAGGTTCCTTAACGGATACGTCTTATCTGACTGCATTTCCCTAACTGCTTTTCTTTTTTCAAATCCGTCTCCAATGAATTACTGTTTTGGATTGACTTGCGATGCTTTAGCAATATATCGTAAGTTATTTCGTTTGTAGTGTAACCAAAAGATTTATTAACTGTTATACATGTGCATGCATCCTGCAAGAGTATGCACAACTAGAACTATAAAACCAGAAACATGGAAGTGAACCCAGTTTACCACCAAGACAGCGTGCGTCTTAATGATGAGATGTTGTTGATCAATAAGGCAAAGGGTGATCCGGAGCGATTCGGACCGTTGTACAGGAAGTATCATGAGCAGATATTTCGTTATGTCCATCAACGGATGGATGATGAGGATTTGGCATTTGATGTCACCTCGCAAGTTTTTATGAAAGCACTGATTAATTTGCACAAGTATGAGTATCGAGGGGTTCCTTTCTCATCGTGGTTGTATCGAATTGCAAAGAGTGAACTTTATCAGGCATTTAGAGACCGAAAGGGAAGACGAACTGTAAATGTGGAAAGTATGCATCTTTTCTGCATTATTGAAGATTTTGAAGAAGACGACAATTCGCACAACAGGCAACGCTTGTTTAATTGTTTGTCTTTGCTTCGAGAGAAAGATTTGCAATTGATTGAGATGCGGTACTTTGAAAAACGCTCTTATCGAGAGATGGGAGAAATTATTGAAATTACTGAGAATACGGCCAAGGTCAGAACTTTTAGGGCTTTGGAACGATTGAGGAAACTATTTATGAAATAATAATTAAAAATGGAGAAGATTAAAACCACTTTAGATCGTCCCTCTTTGAGTTCAGGATATATCCGTTCAAAACAGGATTTTAAGCGGGTAGAGCTGGAATATAAAAAACTTAAACCTCCCTTGTACTCGAGGTTTTGGTTTTATGGAACAGTTGGAGTGTCGGTTATTGCTCTTTTGCTGTGTGCTGCGAAAATTACAAATTTCGATACAGAAAGTGACAGAAATGGAGAACGTAAAAATGACATTGCTGCAAAAATAAAGACAAGTAATCCATTGGCATTTGAAGTCAAAAACCAAAAGGAGGTAGAATAAACCAAAGCTGATCCGAACGATATCAAATCGCAATTTATAGCGAAAAATTAGATTTGATTTTGATTCCAGATCGTTAAATATTCAAACCTCAACCGGTCGCTTCAATGAGAAGTTTCGACGCTGTAAGCGGTTCGGTATGACTCAAAATGCATTGAATTTCATTGAAAAGTTGTTTTTATTAAAAATCATCTCTATTTTTTTTTGGTGTACCAATACAATATAAACCTAAATTCTTTACACGATGAAGAAATCTATAATGCTATTACTTCTCATAGGAGTCTCAAATGCATTCGCGCAACACACAAACTTTAACTCTCAAAAAAATTGGTCGCTCAACAAGAAAGAAATTTTTTTCGGGCTTGGTGCTACTCAGTTCTTAGGTGATCTTGGAGGTCAAGATCAAGCGGGATCTGATTACAACCTTAGAGATATTGATTTACCAGCAACCTCTTTCGCAAGTATGGTTGGCTACCGTTATCGATTCAGACCTCATTGGGCAACATCTACAGTTTTGAATGTGGCCATGGTCAGCGGAGACGATAAAAACACAAAAGATATCATCCGAAATTCAAGAAATCTCCACTTTCGCTCAATGATTATTGAGTTACAGCAGCGCCTCGAGTTTATCGTTTTTTCCAACGAAAAAGTTGGAAACAGACACAACATCAATTCGCATAGAAGAAAATCAAGAGGGCGCAATGAACAACTTTATGTTTTTTCTAGTGCTGGAATAAGTTATTTCAACCCAAAAGCGAAGTATAACGGAAAGTGGGTCGCATTGCGACCATTGAGCACAGAGGGACAGGTTTTTGGGAAAGCAGAAGGTGAAGTTTTGGGTCTAACTGCTACGATACCCTTTGGTCTAGGACTACGAATGGGATTGGGATCGTTTTGGAGATTGGGTATTGAAGCCTCATACATTAAAACATTCACAGATTACATTGATGATGTGCACGGAAAGTACTTCGATCCTGCAATTTTAGCAAGTGAAATTGGTCCTGAAGAGGCGTATCTCTCAAATCTAAGCACTCAAAATACATCTTGGTTTGCTCCAGGACAGCAAAGAGGTGATATTGAGAATGATGCGTATTTTTACCTCAACTTGACCCTAGCGCGTAATTTGACCTATAAAAACTATGCGAAACAAAGAAAAAAGATTGTAAAACGAGGGAAATATAGGTTTTAAACCAATTGTTAATATTTTTTTGAAAGATATCAATGAGGTGGCTTCGGTCGCCTCATTGTCGTTTATACCTTTGTGAAAACGATTCAAATGTTTAAACTT
>Ga0233397_1000506_pt1 | contig 19299 bp, 17 predicted proteins | sample 35DmetaG_FD_189957 | JGI IMG/M metagenome (GOLD analysis project Ga0233397, IMG submission 189957) | Seawater microbial communities from Monterey Bay, California, United States - 35D | ecosystem: Environmental > Aquatic > Marine > Coastal | place: USA: California | collected 2016-10-20
GCATTCTCAAATAATTTAGAATACACAGAAAGAGCTTTAACTAACCTTTTAATTAATGGTCAGCATAAGTGGAAAGACAAGAAAATGAAGTTAGACTGGAGGTTAGCTCCAACTATCACAGTTTCAGATAATCCAGATATCAGAAAATCAACGTATACTTATGGTAACGATACAACATTCTCAGCTGGAGATGGTGGGATGCCTTCAAGAATTTGGAGAGAGTTAGATGAGATGAGTATTCCGGTTAAAGTCGATGTAACAAAAGATTACGAGTTTAGGGGAAATGAATCTAAGTTATTGTTCGGAGCTTCTCATACATACAAAAAGAGAGATTATAGAATCATGCAGTACAACGGCATGGTTAACTTTAATCAGGATTGGGATGGAGAAGACTTAAGTCAAGTATTAACTCCAGATAATATCTTCCCTAACGGAAATGCATTCTACTATCAGTCAGGAAACTCTCAACCAAACTCGAATGAATATTCTTCTGCTTTAAATAACACAGGTGTTTATGTTTCAACGGAGTTAGGAATCAGTACAAGATTACAAGGGGTATTTGGTGTAAGAGCTGAAAGATTTGTTCAAACACATACAGGTAGAGATCAGAAGTTTGCAAGCGGTAACATGGACGGAAGTAACTTAGTGAATGAAGAAGTATTGAATTCATTAGATTTCTTTCCGTCGTTAAACTTAATCTATAGAACAAACGAGAAGCAAAACGTAAGAGCTTCTTTCTCTAAAACAATTGCAAGACCTTCATTTAAAGAATTATCGTTTGCACAGATCATTGATCCATTAACAAATAGAATTTTTAACGGAGCGTTATTTGAATATCCTGGTACTTGGGGTGGTCAATTAGTAGAAACAAGAATTGATAACTACGATTTTAGATATGAGTATTTTGGAGATGCTGGACAAACATTCTCAGCATCTGTATTCTACAAAGCTTTTGATAAGCCAATCGAATTAGTAAGAATCCCAGAGCAGCAGACAAGTGCGGAGTATCAGCCAAGAAACGTTGGAGATGGTAGCTTATATGGAATTGAGGTTGAGTTTAAAAAGAACTTAGGTTTTATGTCTCCGAAGTTGGAGAAAATTAAAGCTAATGCGAATGTAACACTAGTTCAATCTCAAATTGAGATGTCAGATCAGGAGTATGCGCAAAGAAAGGCTTACGAAAGAACAGGAGAAACAATTACAAGAGAGAGAACAATGGCTGGTCAATCTCCTTATGTGATTAATGGAGGCTTGACTTACAAGTTGGATTCAGCTCAAATGAACTTTGGTATATTCTATAACGTGAAAGGTCCTACTTTATTCATCGCAGGAGCTGGGTTATTCCCAGATGTATATAGTGATCCTTTCCATAGCTTAGGTTTAAGTGTGAACAAGAAATTTGGAAAAGAAGGAAGAACTTCAATCGACTTAAAAGCATCGAATTTATTAAATGACAACAAGTATTTTTACTACTCTTCTTTCCAATCAGAGAATCAAGTGTATAGCTTGATAAAACCAGGAATGTCATTTAGCCTAGGATTTAAACATAAATTTTAATCTATGTTTGTAACTCCACCAGAGACAACGAACTTCATAAAGTCTCCAGAATTGTAGTCTATTTCTTTAACGTTGCTTTTCGGAACTAAGAATAGATTACCCGAAAAGTTATAAGAGTGAGGTAAGTAAACGGCAACTATTCCTGCTTTAATAGTTAAAGCAGAGAGATCCGTTTGAGTAATATAACCTAAACGGAAAAGCTCATTTTCCTTATTCAATTGAACCATTACAGGTTGAGAGAACTTCTTTTTTTGTCCCATTACAGCACTTAGCACATCCTTGATACTATTGTATAGTAATTCAATGAAAGGCGTTTTCTTAATTAATCGATTAAACGAACGAGTAATAGGCTGTGCCAAGATAGTTCCTCCCAGCCAACCAAGCACAATAAGTGATGGAATGATAACAAGAAGACCCATTCCAGGAAAGGCTAGTTCGGGTATATGTTCTGTGATTAAACCATCAAAAAAACCAAGCACCAAAAAAACAATGTAGAAGGTAATCGTTATTGGACCAATCAACAGTAATCCTCTTAGTAAATAACGCAACAGTTTTGAAGTCATACTTTCATAATTATAAGTCAGCTTATACTGAAAATAGGTGAATAGGTTTTGAATAAGTAGAATGCTGTAAAAAGATCCATTCTCAAATTGAAAAATTATCTACATTTGTTACTAGAACATTTATCATTTATATATAATGGAGACATTGAAAAAAGCTGATACTGCTCTTGAGGAATTCATGAGTGCAGTAATCGCGAAGAATCAAGGAGAAACAGAGTTTCACCAAGCGGTTAGAGAAGTTGCAGAAACTATCGTTCCTTTCTTAGAGGAGAACCCAGAGTACAAAAACGCTAAGTTGTTGGAAAGAATTGCAGAGCCAGAAAGAGTTTTGATGTTCAGAGTTCCATGGTTAGATGATCAAGGTCAACCACAGGTAAACAGAGGTTTCAGAATTGAAATGAACTCGGCAATCGGTCCTTACAAGGGAGGTTTAAGATTTCACGCTTCTGTAAACTTATCTATTCTTAAGTTTTTGGCTTTTGAGCAAGTATTTAAAAACTCATTAACTACTCTTCCAATGGGAGGTGGTAAAGGAGGGTCTGACTTTAACCCAAAAGGTAAGTCTGATAACGAAATCATGAAGTTTTGTCAATCGTTTATGACTGAGTTAAGTCGTCATATCGGTCCTGATACAGATGTTCCAGCTGGAGATATCGGTGTTGGTGGAAGAGAGATTGGATTCATGTTTGGTCAATATAAAAGATTAAGAAATGAATTTACTGGTGTATTAACAGGTAAAGGATTGACTTTTGGAGGATCATTAATCCGTCCAGAAGCTACAGGATATGGTTGTGTATATTTCGCTCAAGAAATGTTGAACCACTGTGGTAAAGATTTTAACGGTAAGATTGTTACTGTTTCAGGATCTGGTAACGTTGCACAATACGCTACTGAAAAAGCTACTGAATTAGGAGCAAAAGTTGTTTCTATGTCTGATTCTTCAGGATCTATTTATGATGCTAATGGAATTGATGCAGACAAGTTAGCTTGGATCATGGATCTTAAGAATGTAAAAAGAGGAAGATTAAAAGAGTATGCTGATCATTTCGGATGTGAGTATATTGAAGGATCTAGACCTTGGTCAATCAAATGTGATATCGCTTTACCATGTGCTACTCAAAATGAGTTAGATGCTGATGATGCGAAAACATTGGTTGCTAATGGTTGTATCGCTGTAGCTGAGGGTGCTAACATGCCTTCTACTCCAGGTGCTGTTGAGGTATTTGAAGAGAATAAAACTTTATTCGCTCCAGGTAAAGCATCTAACGCTGGTGGTGTTGCGACTTCTGGTTTAGAGATGTCTCAAAACTCTTTAAGATTATCTTGGACTAGAGAAGAGGTTGATCAAAAATTACATACTATCATGAAGGATATTCACGCTACTTGTGTGAAGTTTGGTTCTGAAGGAGAGCATGTAAACTATGTGAAAGGTGCTAACATCGGAGGTTTCGTTAAAGTTGCTGACGCTATGATGGCTCAAGGATTAGTTTAATAACTGCGCTATATATATTAAAAAGCCTCGCTGAAAAGGGAGGCTTTTTTTTGCTTTAAGTTTATGAGCTTATGTCACCACGGTACCTGATATATCTCAGTTGATTGTACTGTTTTTTTCTTGAACTTTGGACAGGTTTAATTTCAATTAGTAAAGTTGAAGTCATGACCATATTAGCAAATCAACAAATTGACGAAATGCATTGGAAAAGACATTCGTAGAAGAAGATAAATCAAGTAATCAACGAAGCACTTAATAAGAACTATAATTACAAGGAAGAAGCCATTTTAGGAATCCCAGGTACGTACTTGGATGAACTGGAGTTTTATGATGATGCACCATTTTTAGAGCATGCCCCGTTTTTAAGAACGATGATTGCTAATCCTAATCATATCGGTTGTCATACGTTAGAGAAAGAAGCTCAGTTTGTACCTGGATTAGATTCAACATTATGTGGTTCAAGATCTGGAGCTAATGCAGTAGCTGTTTGGCAAATACTTCATCGATATGGATCGGAGGGATGGATGGCAAAAATGAAAGGCTTATGGAATACAAGTAATGACTTGTGTGAGCTATTGGATGAAATGAATATACCTTATACCAGAAACAAACACTTGAATATTGTAACCATGAGGTCCGGTTACTTCAGTGAAGAATTAGCCCATAAGTATGAGTTAGTAGCTGATAGTTATGAAAAGGGAGTTTCATGGTGGAAGATTGTAATCATGCCACACGTTAAGCAAAGATTTATAGATGACTTCTTGAATGAAGTGAAAGTCGATCCGCTTTACTTACAAACTTTATAAACTTCTTCAAACTCTTCTTTAGTACACGGAAATGAACCTTGATTCATCAAATCGAAAACCTCGGTGTTTCTTTCTTTCTGATATTCTTTTTCAGAAGAAGAGTAAGTAATCTCACCTTTTTCGAATGATTCTTGTCCATCAGCCAGTTTGCTAAGCACTACCGGATTTGTAAAGTCTAACGGTGAATTTTCATGAGCTTTGATAGAAAGTAAAACAAGCTTTTTATCAGTGCAATAGAAGTATTTGATATGTCGCTGAGAAATGTGCTTTAAGAAGCTAATTCCTTTTAAAACTTTGTCAAAAACAACATCACTGAATAAGTCAACCATTTCATTAGCTGCGTCTAAATCTTCATTAGTTAGTCGCTTCCATTCGTCTGCATCAAGACCATTTGCAACCAAGAACTGGATAAATTCAGTCTTCAATTCGTCTAATTCTTCCTTGCTTAGTTTTCTATACTTCATGACATAAAATTAAATATTAACCTGTTAATACCATTCATTTTACAGAAAGTCTCTATAATTGTCTTTAATGAAATGGATTAGCATTATACTTCTGTTTTTGTGCACAGCTTTAACTGCGCAAAGTTTAGACTCTTCTAAGTTTCACTTTATACCTAAAAGACCTTTAGTCAATGCGGGAAAAGACTTCACAGGGATTTTTAAAGAACCCTTTCAAAACAAGAAGAAAAGTTTAATAATACTTGGTGCTTTAGGAGTATCAACAATTGCCTTGTATCAGTTTGATGATGAAATTCAGAGATGGAGTCAAGCAAATAAGAATCACTTTTTCACTGAATTATCAGAAGAATTCACTGAGCCTTTAGGAGGAGGAAAGTATTCGGTGATGCTCTTAGGAGGAATTGGTTTGACAGGGTTGGTTTTGAAAAATGAAAGATGGATTGAAACCGCTTATCTTGGAGTGGAGTCCTTCCTATATGCAGGGATATTATCAAGAGTACCCAAAATTCTATTCGGTAGGCAAAGACCTTATGTAAATAACATTGCCTTGAAGAATGTTTTTGAAGGACCTAGTTTAGGAGTATCTACTTCGAATTGGGTTGATCAATGGAAGAGTAATAAGAATGCATCATATATCTCTGGACATACGACTACTGCCTTTGCGTTAGCAACGGTGTTTGCTGAGCAATCTATCAAGTACGATCGAAACAAATGGGTTCCTTACGTAGCATATGGTTTAGCTGGTTTGTGTTCTTATTCAAGGATTTATGATAACAAGCATTGGGCAACAGATGTACTTGGAGGAGCATTATTTGGTCATTTAATTGGCTGTTACCTGGTCAGAAACCACCACTGGAAAATAAATCCTTACCGTTCAACAGGTTCTCAAGGATTAAGTTTTTCGGGGGTTTTTTAGTTAGTACTTTTGCAGAGGGAATTAACAAACAGACAACAATGAAAAATTTATTAGTATTTCTATCAGTAGCGTTATTATTAAGTTCTTGTTCATAAGTAAAGGAGTCTAATTTTAACGAAGATAGTAGTGGAAATATGTTTATTTAGATAAGCCGGACATGGTTAACCAAATGGGAGGAAAGATATCTTCTAAAACAAAGAATAAAGTAAATGTGTTCAATAAACCAAACGCAGACTTGGATAGTTTAACTGTGGTCGAGTATGTTGTTTAGGCAAAAGGTATTACAAACGTTGTTGGAATTGACAATAACATCTTGTACCACTAAGGAATGAAGTTTGACTTTAAAGATGTAAAAGCTGTTAACAATGCTTTAAACAGAATAAAGTGATTGTTAACTTAGGTGGAGATAAAATTTCTTCTAGAACAACAGAAACAGTAAAGTTTAAATAGTATTGTTAGACATTAATAACATATCAGTAAGCATAATGGGGAGAGAGGTCTTGAGAGACCTCTCTCTTTCTCTTACTAAAGGACAGGTATTATCCATAATTGGTGAGAATGGTTCTGGTAAAACAACATTGCTTAACTCGATCAAAGGAATCCAAAGGTTAGCTAAAGGTGAAGTACTGTTAAACAACAAATTAGTTCCAGACCCTCTAGAGATTCTTATCCCTGGAGAAAAGAATGTTGGATATGTCTCTCAAAATTTGAATTACGACCGCTTTTTAAGCGTTAAAGGGAATCTTCTTGAAGAATTAAAGGGATTAACTAACGAAGCGAAAAACGCTCGTTTAATGGAGATTACTAGTTTCTGCCATATTGATCACCTATTGGAGAAAAAGGTTGAACATTTGAGTGGTGGTGAGAGACAAAGAATCACTTTAGCCAAAGCGTTAATTAATGAGGTTGATTTATTTCTTTTAGATGAGCCATATAGTCATCTGGATACGGTGAATAAATCTTTGATGAAGTCTATTGTGTATTCATTGATTGAGCAAAAACAAACGCTTATCCTGGTAAGTCATGATTTTGATGAGGTCTTAAAAGTATCAGATCGAGTTTTAGTACTTAAAGATGGAGAAGTTGAACAATTAGGTTCTCCTGAAGAGATTTATAGTCAACCCAAAACCGATTATGTAGCAAGTCTTTTCGGTCATAATATTTATATTGAAAATCGAGGTTGGCTACGTTTAGAGTCTTTGAATTTTGAGAGCAATAAAGCTGGTGAATTTACAGTTTTACGACAGTTTGAGAGTGATCATTCCGATTGTAAAGCTGTTATAGAATATCAGGGGAAACGATACATAACTTTTTTGAGTAAAACTTTTAAAATGGGAGAGAGGCTTAGTTTGACGTAATGGCATTTTTGAGAAAGATAGGTTTGATTATTGTTGTTGGAGCAGGGATTGGATTGTTCTTGTACGGTATATTGAAACTGAATTTTATTGATCGTTTATCAATTAAATTTTTTTCATACGAGTTAAAGTTGATCGGATACACATCACTCGGGTACATTACGATAGCCAATTTCTTAGGAGGCTTTTGTTTTGTTTGGCAAGGCTTCGTTTTCTGGAGGGTGTCTTATAAGAAATCTCACTTTACAATTTTTACGATTGTTTTTAGCATGGTGTATAGTTTTTGGCTAGTAGTCTTAGGTATTATTCATGTTGCACAACTACAGAAGTCATTTTCTTTACTTAAAATGACTGTGCTCTTTTCGGGTCATCCTGTTTGGTTAGTCTTAACTTTAATTGTTTTAATCTATTTTATAATTGGCTTAGTTCCGTTGTTAATGTCTGTATACCATTACGGTAAAAGGTCTTAATTCTTAGAAACAAAAAAGGCCACCAAATGGTGACCTTTCGTCTTTTGTTCAAATCTCGAAAAACTATAAAGTTCCTCTATTTTCTTGTTCTCTTTCAATGGCTTCGAATAAAGCTTTAAAGTTTCCTTTTCCAAAAGATTGAGCTCCTTTTCTTTCAATAATCTCAAAGAATAGTGTTGGTCTATCTCCAACCGGTTTCGTAAATAACTGAAGTAAGTAACCTTCTTCATCTCTATCTACTAAGATTCCTCTTTTCTTTAATTCAGCAACATCCTCATCGATATCACCAACTCTGTCTAATAAGTCATCGTAATAGTTCTCAGGAACATAAAGAAACTCTACACCACCTTCTAAAAGTCTGTCAATCGTTTCTAAAATGTTGTCTGTTGCAACAGCGATATGTTGAACTCCTGAACCTTTGTAAAAGTCTAGGTATTCCTCAATTTGAGATCTCTTTTTACCTTCAGCTGGCTCATTGATAGGGAATTTAATTCTTCCGTTACCATTAGTCATAACTTTAGACATCAAAGCAGTAAACTCTGTTGAAATATCTTTGTCATCAAAAGAAACCAATTGAGTAAATCCTAAAACTTCTCCGTAGAATTTACACCACTTATCCATTTCTCCCCAACCAACGTTTCCAACCATATGGTCAACAAACTTAAGTCCTGCTGGTGCTGGATTATAATGAGATTCCCACTTTCTAAAACCAGGTAAGAAATGACCTTTAAAGTTTTTTCTTTCGATGAAATAGTGAACAGTTTCACCGTATGTTTTAATTCCAGCTTTAACGATTTCGCTATCTCCTTCCTTAATTAAAGTTGGTTCCATGATCGACTCAGCTCCTCTTGAAATAACTGTATCGTAAGCTTCTCTGGTATCATCTACCCAAAAAGCAACTGCTTTAACTCCACTTCCGTGTTTAGCAACATGCTTAGCAATATCACTGTTTTCATCCATAGATGAAGTAAAAATAATCTTGATTTTATCCTGTGTTACTACGTATGAAGTAGTGTCTTTTTGTCCAGTTTCAATACCAGCGTAGGCATATGATTGAAATCCGAAAGCAGTTTTATAGTAGTGCGCAGTTTGCTTTGCATCACCAACATAAAATTCAACGAAATCTGTACCTAATAATGGTAAGAAATCTTCTGCGTCATGAAATATTTTTTGAATACCGTATTCCGTTTCTACTAAACTTGCCATAATATTTTGTTTTCTAGTGTTCTACCCAAGATTTATAATAGTTATCATCATTTATTTTAAGAGCCTCTTCAGTAACCATTAATGGTTTGAATGTATCAACCATAACAGCTAACTCTTCTGTTTCTTTTTTACCAATTGAACGCTCCATTGCACCTGGGTGCGGTCCGTGTGGAATTCCAGCTGGGTGAAGTGAGATGTGTCCTGCTTCGATATCATTTCTTGACATGAAGTCACCATCAACGTAGTACAGCACTTCGTCAGAATCAATGTTACTGTGATTGTAAGGGGCAGGAATAGCTTCTGGGTGATAGTCGTAAAGTCTAGGACAGAATGAACAAATCACGAAGTTATGTGCTTCAAACGTTTGGTGAATAGGAGGAGGCATATGCACTCTTCCAGTAATCGGTTCAAAGTCATGAATAGAGAAAGCATAAGGGAAATTGTATCCATCCCATCCAACAACGTCGAAAGGATGCGAAGCATAAACTACTTCGTGAATCTCTCCACCTTTTCTAATCTTAACTACAAACTCTCCATTTTCATCATGTGTTTCAAGATGATTAGGTCTTCTAATGTCTCTTTCACAAAATGGTGAATGCTCTAATAACTGACCGAACTTGTTTCTATATGTTCTTGGCGTAAGAATCGGACTAAATGAGTCAACAATAAAAAGTCTGTTGTCCTCCGTGTCAAATTCAATAGCGTAAATAATCCCTTTAGGAACGATTAAATAATCCCCATATCCAAACTTAAGATTACCCATCATTGTTCTAAGCGTGCCAGTCCCTTTGTGAACAAAGATCATTTCATCCGCTTCAGAATTCTTGTAGAAGTAGTCGGTCATCGACTTTTTTGGCGCAGCTAATTCGATATGACAATCGTTGTTAACTAGAACCGCAGTTCTACTTTGCAGGTAGTCATCTTTAGGTGGTACTTGAAAGCCTTTTAATCTTTGAGATTTGATATTGTTTTTAACCGCAATTTTCGGTTCAACAGAATAGGTTCTTAATACCTCCTTAATTTGCGTAGGTCTCTGTGTATGATACAGTAATGAAGATAATGAACTAAACCCTTCAGTACCGAAAAGTTGCTCATAGTAGTATCCTCCATCTTCTTTTTTGAATACTGTATGTCTCTTGTGAGGAATTTTCCCCAATGAAGAATAAAACGACATAAATGTTACTTTTTAAATCAATCAATATTCGAGTACAAAAGCACTCTCTAAACAAATGTAGTCAATACCGAAATCAAAAGGAATGGTTACATAGATTAAGTAATAATTAATTAGGATATCTAAAAGGGTGATGAACAGGCCAACTGAATTTAGTATCTTTGCGGTCTAATTTTTTGACCATGAAGAGAGTTTTAGTCATAGGATCATCAGGACAAATAGGTACTGAATTGGTTGTTAGGCTTAGAGATAAGTACGGCAGTGAGAACGTTGTCGCCAGTGATATTAAGTCCGCTTCTGATGAAGTAGTTAATGGTGGACCATTTGAGATGATTAATGTATTGGATGCTAAGGTTCTAAAAAATGTGATAAATCGTTATCAAATTGAGGAAGTCTATTTGCTTGCTGCAATGCTTTCAGCTGTTGCTGAGCAAAAGCCTATGGTAGGTTGGGGCTTAAACATGGATGGTTTATTTAATCTATTGGAACTGGCTAAAGATGGATTTATCAAAAAATTATTTTGGCCATCCTCGATTGCTGTTTTTGGACCTACTACACCTAGAGATAACACTCCACAGTCGACTATCATGGAGCCTTCAACGGTTTATGGTATTAGCAAATTAGCAGGTGAGAGATGGTGTGAGTATTATCATGATAAATATGGTGTTGATGTAAGATCAATCAGATATCCAGGATTAATTGGTTACAAATCTGCTCCTGGTGGAGGAACTACAGATTATGCCGTTTCTATATTTCATGATGCGGTAAATGGAGATACTCATAAGTGTTTTTTAAGTGCTAATGCAAGTTTACCAATGATGTATATGGAAGATGCTATTGATGCAACTTTATCAATTATGGAGGCTCCTGAAAAGGATGTCAAAATAAGATCAAGTTATAACATAGCAGGAATAAGTTTTAGTCCAGAAGAAATATACGAAGCGATTAAAGCAAGAGTACCTGAGGTTCAGATTAACTATGTGCCTGACTTTAGAGATGAAATAGCTGCCTCTTGGCCAAAATCGATAGATGATTCTGCCGCTAAACAGGATTGGGGTTGGAAGCCTAAGTATGACCTAAAAGGTTTAGTAGAGGTAATGCTTGATAATCTTCAAGAATCTCAATTATCATAAGTAAAGTGAAATTCATCTTGATTATACCGTAATTAGTCTTATTTTTTGAAACTTTAGGATCAGAAACTAGTATCAAAGTATCATAAACCCTAAGAATGTTGAGAAGTATTGTATTTATACAAATGATGATTTGTCTTGTAGCTAATTCACTAGCACAGGATTCCACCTCCGTAAACTATATTGACTCGAATAATTTAAAGCAAGGTCATTGGGTATACCGCAATGACGTAAAAAAGCTTCCTAACTATGCACCTAATCAAAAGATCGAAGAAGGTGATTACGCTGACAATCTAAAGGTTGGAAAATGGTTGAAGTATTACAATAACGATAAGATAAAGCACGAATTAACGTATCAAAATGATCGCCCAAACGGACATGCTATTTTCTATTATCGTTCAGGAAAAAAATCAGAAGAAGGTATTTGGAAGAATAATAAGTGGGTAGGGTCATATAGGTACTACTATGAAACAGGGACGTTAGCTTATGACTGGAATTACAACTCTAGTGGAAAGAGAGAAGGCGAACAAAAGTATTTCCATGAAAATGGGAAACTGATGATTGAAGGAAGTTGGAATAACGGTAAAGAAGCTGGAACAATAAAAGAATACTTTGATAATGGCGAGATAAAAAGTGAAAAGACATACAACGGTGGTATAATTGATGCAAGTCAAGTGAAGAATTACAAAAAGAAAGTTGTTCCTGTTGAGCCAATTGTGGAAGAGGTAAAAGAGGTAGTAAAAAAAGAAGAGCCAAAAAAGAAGACTGTTTTTGATGCTAATGGTTACCAAGAAATAAAGGATAGAAATGGTAGAATAGTTAGAAAAGGAATATTCAATGAAGGTTTCTTAATAGATGGTGAAGTATACCAATACAATTCGGCTGGAAAGAAAATTAGGACAACAGTCTATAAGGGTGGTAGTGTGCGAGAAATCGTAAATCACTAGATCTTAAAAAAAGTTAAAGATGTTAAAAGCTTAAGCCTCAGGTTTAGGCTTTTTTGTTGATTTTAATATTTTTGAAAACACAGTAAAATCTTGTTATGAGTGAATTAGAGGTTAATACGATAAGCGCAGAAGATATTAAGGAAATCAATGACTTAATTAAGGAGAAAAGTGAGTTTGTTGATTTACTAAGGCTTGAGATGAATAAAGTTATTGTTGGTCAAAAAGGATTGATTGATAAACTACTAATTGGTGTACTGGCTAATGGTCATGTTCTTTTAGAAGGACTTCCTGGTTTAGCGAAAACACTTTCGATTAATACTTTAGCTAAATGTGTAGATGCAAAGTTTAGTAGAATTCAATTCACACCAGATTTATTACCAGCAGATTTAGTTGGGACGCTAATTTACAATCAAAAAGAAGAAGCTTTTACGGTCAAGAGGGGACCAATTTTTGCAAATTTCGTTTTGGCGGATGAAATCAACAGAGCTCCAGCTAAAGTTCAGTCTGCTCTTTTAGAGGCTATGCAAGAAAGACAGGTGACACTTGGAGATACAATTTATGAATTGGATGAACCATTTCTGGTAATGGCAACTCAAAACCCTGTTGATCAGGAAGGTACATACCCATTGCCAGAGGCTCAAGTAGATCGTTTCATGCTGAAAGTTAAACTGGACTATCCAAAAAAGGCTGAAGAATGTTTGATTATCCGTCAGAATTTAATGAAGGATTTTCCTGAACCTGGAAAGATTATGAAGCCTTCTGATATAGTTGAAGCTAGATCTTTTGTTCAGAAGATTTACATGGATGAAAAGGTAGAGCAATACATCATAGATATTGTATTTGCTACAAGAAACCCGGAGGATTTTGGTTTAGCTAATTTGAAAGAGTATATCAATTTTGGAGGATCTCCAAGAGCATCGATAAGTTTGGCTAAAGCAGCTAAAGCTCACGCTTTTATTCAAAGAAGAGGATATGTGACTCCTGAGGATGTAAAAGCTGTTGTGAAGGATGTAATGAACCATAGAATAGGCATTACTTATCAAGCGGAAGCAGAGAACATCGATAGCGAGCAAATATTGAATGATATTTTAAATAAAGTAGAGATTCCTTAATAGTCATGGAAGCAACTGAGCTATTAAAAAAGATCCGAAAAATTGAGATTAAAAGTCGAGGTTTATCCAAGCAAATTTTTGCTGGGGAGTATCACTCTGCCTTTAAGGGGACTGGTATGACTTTTTCTGAGGTAAGGGATTATGCTCATGGTGACGACGTGAGGTTTATTGACTGGAATGTTACAGCACGATATAATACTCCTTTCATAAAGACTTTCGAAGAGGAAAGAGAAATGACCGTTATGTTGTTGCTAGATGTAAGTCTTTCTAACATAATCGGTTCAAAAGGAAGTACGAAAAGATACTTAATTGCTGAATTAGCTGCGGTTATTGCATTTTCAGCAATCAGTAATAATGACAAGGTTGGAGTGATTCTATTTTCTGATCAGATTGAGAAGTTTATTCCTCCTAAAAAGGGAAAGAAACACATCATGATGATTATAAGAGAAATCTTAAATCATGAAACACTTGGAAAAGGAACGGACTTAAACCTTGCACTAGTTCATCTTTCTAATACCATAAAGAAAAGATGTAATGCATTTTTAATTAGTGATTTTATTCAAGAAAGAGATTTTGAAAAGAATCTTAAACTGGTTGGTAGAAAGCATGATCTAATAGCATTTTGGATTAAGGATAGAAACGAGGAGAATTTACCTAAAATGGGCTTGGTTCCTTTTCAAGATGCCGAAAGTAATTCGATTGAATGGATTGATTCTTCGAGTAAAAAAGTGCAACAAAAAATCCATTTGCTGAACCTTGAAAAAGCAGCATATTTAAAGAATTTATTCAGTCAATCGAAAATTGACTATACTCTGATTTATACGGGAGAATCGTATACACGAAATTTAATAACCTTATTTAAACGAAGAGCTTAATGAGGTTACTTTTAATACTAATTCTTGCAACTAGTTTTTTATTTGGTCAAAGTGCGAAACTGGCTATTGATTCAAGTCAAATGCTGATTGGAAGTCAGAACAGACTAAGAGTTGAATTGAGCCTTGGAGAACAGATTCAATGGAAAAACTACAATCAGGAGAAAGGACTGTTACAAGGGGGTATTGAAATAATATCTATTTCTGATGTTGATACTTCGTTTGAATCTACTTTACCTATATATAGTCAAGAACTTATTATTACCAGTTTTGATACGGGTTATTATGTAATTGAGCCTTTCAAATTTCCTTTAATTAATTCAGAAGACACGATTGTTACTAATCCTGTTTTACTTCGTGTTAATTATCCTTCACTCCAGGTTTCAGAAGGAGAACAAGTTGAATTAGCAGATATTAAGGGACAGCTAGAAAGACCTTTTCACTGGAAAGAATTATTACAGTATTGGTGGGTATTAGCCATTTTGACTATAGCTGGTGCTGCTTTCTTTATCTGGAAGAAATGGAAATCGAGACCGAAAGAGGAAAAGCTTGAGCCGAAGGTGATTGTTCCTGCAGATATAATTGCATTAGAGAAATTACAATTATTAGAAGGCAGAGAAGCTTGGTTGATAATGGAGGTTAAGACTTTTATTTCTGAGCTGTCATATATTCTTAGAGAGTACATCGAAAACAGATACAGCATTTTGGCTTTAGAAAAAACGACTGCTGAAATTAGAACAGAGAGTATAGGTGTGGCTGCTAGAGAAGAAGTTCAGGATTTAGAGACTTTGTTAGAAAGCTTAGACATGGCAAAGTATGCTAAAAGGGATTATTCAAGCGAAGAGAATAAAAACTTTCTTCTAGGAATAAAAAATTGGGTTAATCAAACTAAAGAATCAAAGCTTGAAGATTAACGATAACATATCATTATTGAATCCGGAGTGGTTTTTTCTATTGGTTTTACTTATTCCAATGGCGATTTTTTATATTCTAAAGTGGAAGAAAGAAACTGCTGTTACTAATTACAGTCATGACTTTAAAGGATCAGACTGGAGGACATGGAAGTCAAGATTAAAGCATCTACCGTTTTTTGTCCAAGTAATTGGTTTGATCTTCTTAATAATTGCTATGACAAGACCTCAGTCTTCGATCTCCTGGAATGAACAAGAGATTGAAGGGATTGATATTGTTTTATCATTAGATCTATCAACAAGTATGTTGGCTAGAGATTTTAAGCCTAATAGATTTGAATCAGCCAAAAAGATCGCTTTAGAGTTTGCAGGTGGAAGAGTCAATGACCGATTGGGGTTGGTAGTTTATGCAGGAGAGAGCTTCACTCAGAGTCCAATTACCTCTGATATATCCGTAGTTAAAAATGTGTTGAATGAATTGGAATTGGGCTGGCTTCAAGACGGGACAGCTATTGGTGATGGTTTAGCAACGGCTGTTAAGCGATTAAAAGATAGTCAGGCAGAAAGTAAAGTCGTTATTCTGTTAACGGATGGTGAGAATAATACAGGTAAGATTAGTCCGTCAACCGCTGCTGAATTAGCAAAAACATTTGGCATTCGAGTTTATACAATTGCAGTTGGAACAACAGGAAATGCGGAAGTGCCTTATAGCAGAGATATGTTTTCAGGAAATATCATTTATAAAAAAATGCCAGTGAAAATAGATGAAGAGACTCTAATTAAGATAGCAGACATTACAAACGGACAGTATTACCGTGCTACAGATGAATATAGTTTACGAGAGATTTACAAGCAAATTGATCTTTTGGAAAAGTCGAAAATATCATCAACTGAATTTCAAGAAAAGACTGAACTTTTTCATCACTGGCTTTTATTGGGAATGCTATTAATAGCTCTTGCATATGCTAGTCGCTTAACTGTTTTTAAACTGCTGAATTAATGGTAAGGTTTGAGAATATATGGGCGTTTAAATGGATCCTTTTAATGGTGGTTTTGGGAGGGTTATTCATTCTCTATATGCTATGGAGAAAGAGAGTCTTTAAAAACTATTCTGAGGATTTTTTAATTGGAGAAAACTTTAAACAATTCTCAAATAGAAGACATTGGATTAAGCATGTCATATTCTTGTTTGGTCTTTTAGCTATTATAACTGCTTTAGCGAACCTACAATTAGGCGGAAAGATTAAAGAAGGAAAGAGTAAAGGGATTGAATTAATGATCGCTTTAGATGTATCGAAATCGATGCTAGCCGAAGATATTGAACCGAATCGGTTATCTCATGCTAAGTTGGCTATTGATCGATTATTGAAACGATTGAAAGGAGATCAAATTGGTGTGGTAGTTTTTGCTGGTGGCGCGTATGTACAGGTACCTATCACAAGTGACTACTCTGCAGTGAAGTCGTTTTTACAAGCTGTTGAACCAGGAATAATTCCTGTACAAGGAACAAGTTTTAAAGCAGCAATTAACACTTGTTCTGAAGCGTTTAAAAGTGATTCTAAAAACAGTAAGGCAATTGTAATAATCACCGATGGGGAGAATCATGAGGAAGGTGCTGAAGAAGCAGCTCAGGATGCATTGGAATCAGGAATAAGAATCTATACAATTGGTATGGGTGGAACCAAGGGAGTACCAATTCCATTGAAGAAAGGAAGAAGTAGTGCGGGGTACTTGAAAGATAATTTTGGTAATACGGTTATTACTGCTTTAAATCCAGAAGTGTTAAGTGATATTGCTGAAAGTGGAGGAGGACAATACTTATCAGCTAAAAACACACAGTCTAGCTTGAACGCTTTGTTTCAAGAAATAAAAAGATTAGATCAGCAAGAGTTTAACACTAAAGTGTACGTAGGTTTTGAAGATAGATTTCAATTCTTTTTACTTCCTGGTATTTTACTAATTATGTTGTCAATTAGTCTTTGGGAACGAAAGTCTAAATGGATTTAAAATGAGATTTCTACTAGTCATATTACTTTTTTTATCACTTGGTCTTATTGCTCAAAGCAATAATGGATTGGTGCGTGAGGGAAACGAATTGTATCAGCAAGGGAAGTATGAATTAGCCCAGGAGAAATATAGAGAAGCACAGGGAAAAGATGAGGTAGATTATGAATTGTTGTATAATCAAGCAAATACCGAGTTCAGACAAGAGAAATACGACGAAGCAAAAAGTTCATTTGAAGAGGTTGTAAATGGAAGTGATGACCAATATTTAAAACAAAAGACCTATCACAATTTGGGAAATACTTTGGTAAAATCCCAAGATTTAGAGGGAGCGAAAAAAGCATATCAATCATCGCTTAAACTGAATCCGCAGGATGCTGAAAGTAGAAGAAATCTAATGATAATCAATGAAATGCTGAAGCAACAACAGCAAAACGAAGAGCAAGAAAACAAGGATAATCAAGATCAAGAGAACAAAGAAGAGAATCAGGATAAAGAGGGCGAAGGAGAAGATCAAAAGAATAAACAGGATCAAGAGAAGAGTGAAGACGGAGATAAGAATGATCAACAAGAAAAAGGAGAGCAGGATAAATCTGATGAGGAAAAGAAGTCTGAAAGTGAAGAGTCAGGAGAAAAAGGAGAAGAAGAAAAGGAAGGACAACAAAATGTAGGAGAACCAAAAGAAGGACAAATAAGCAAAATGGATGCTGAACAAATGTTAAAAGATGTCGAACAGAATGAGGATGAAATAAGAAAGGCACTACTTTTACAGAAAATGAAAGGTGTTGAACGAAAAGAAATTGATAAAGAATGGTAGGTAGAGCTCTCTTATTGATCTTACTTAGCGTTTTTACTATAAATAGTAATGCGCAAAAATTAGAGGTAAATACAACACTAAGTTCAACTAGTCCTTATGTTAACGAAGAGTTTCAAATAACTTATAAATTACAACTATCTGGTAATGGTTCATTTAGCCAAAGTGGGGGGATTTCAATAAAAAAGGATATTCCCAAACATTTTACTTTAATTAATGAAGGTCGTCCTCAGCGTGACTTTTTTAGTTTTGGAGGGGGAATGTCTTTGGCAGATTATGCTTTGGTATTAAAAGCGAATAAGCAAGGGAATTTAGAATTGCCATCATTTTCTTTCGTGCTAGGAGATAAAGAGTATAAAGCCAAAGCACAGAATATTACAGTTGGTAAAGGAAAAGATTATTCAAATAGAAAAGAAAGTAGAGATTTTTTTGTTGAACTCGAATTTTCAGATACAAAGGTTTATAAAGGTCAATCTTTAACATGTAGTGTAAAGCTGTATAATAGAGTTACTGTAAATGGTGTTGAGGTCAAGAAACCTGAGTTCGAATCATTTAAAGTAAAAGAATTAGATGCTAATAACAATTCTAGAAAAGTAAATATGGGAGGAGTAACATATTTAATGCAAGAAATTACAGCTTTTCAACTAACCCCTTTAAAATCAGGAGAGTTAACTATATCTCCTATTGAGTTAGAGATACAAACGATTGTTGGTAGAGGCTTTAGAAGAAGCTATAAAAATCAGATAATAAAGAGTTTTCCGAATAAAATTAAAGTAAAAGATTTGCCGAAACCTGTTCCAAACGGATTTACAAATGCCGTTGGGCAGTTTAAATTGAAGAGTTCTTTAAATCAGAATAAGGTTAATGTTAACGAAGCCATCAATTGGGATATTAGAATTTCAGGATCAGGAAATTTAGATATATTATCTCCTCCAAATTTAAGTTTTGATGAAGATTTAGAAGTCTTTGACCCAAAGATTCAGAAGAAGATCAGCACTAATAGAGGAGGTACAAGTGGAAAGATTGATTATACTTATGTTTTAGTTCCCCGTGATATAGGGGAATTTGATTTACCTACTTATAACTTGGTGTATTTTGATCCAAAGCAAGAAAAATATATCTCACTTACCTCTAATCAAAACAAATTAATTGCTAATGGAGATGTTGATAATGGAGAAGAATCTTTTATTTCTGAACAAAAAGAGGTGAAGTTAAGAGGTAAAGACATCAGGTATATAAAAAAGCCAGAAAGTATATCAATGGCTAAGAAAAAAGGAAGTTTATCTACTCTGATTTATATTATTATTGCTTTGTTAGTATCTCTATTCTTTATTGTTTTATATGTTGATTGGACCAAATTAAAATCTACCAATAGTCAATCTATCGTATCAATAATAAAGAGTTTAGAATCGATAGAGACAAGTAACACTGATGAAGTTTTAATGAAAATCCAAGAATTTTTCCACCTGAAATGGAGTTTAAACCCATCAGACTTTACTCATGATAAACGTA
>Ga0233397_1000511_pt1 | contig 19191 bp, 25 predicted proteins | sample 35DmetaG_FD_189957 | JGI IMG/M metagenome (GOLD analysis project Ga0233397, IMG submission 189957) | Seawater microbial communities from Monterey Bay, California, United States - 35D | ecosystem: Environmental > Aquatic > Marine > Coastal | place: USA: California | collected 2016-10-20
TAAAGTGAATACCATCAGAGTCCAGGAATAAATAAGGAGATACTTGGTCGCTTTCACCAAGAAATTGATATATCTCTTGAAAGTTTTGATTTATTTTATTACCGGCATTACGTAAGGAATCACCTGTGCCGTCGTTGGCACTTGCTCCGGTATTAATATTTTGTCTAGCCATTTTCTCTCTCTTTAAAAGTTATCACTATTTATAATAGTTTTAGAAGAAGTCGTTACTAAAATTAAGAAGTAATTGGTTATTACTTGATAATTTAGGAAATGCTGAGTCTCCTGTAACACTATCTGCATCGAATGTTTGAGATCCTGCATTATTACCTATAGCTAAGGTATCAAATTGTGTATCAAAATCTGCTAATGTTAAATTTCCACCTTGCATCTGACCTAACTGTATAGGAGCAAGTGTAAACGTTTGTTGAGCAGGTAGAATTTGTTGTACAACCTGATTAGTAGAATTAAATTCGAATATAGCTACATCTGCCACACCTGTAAATTGTGGACCTGCAGAATCTGCAATGCCAGGAGGCATAATCAAATAATCTGGTTCTGCAATACTAACAATCTGAACTTCACCAGCAACATACATACCTGCCGGATGTACAAATAACTTATATATGTCTCTCCAAGTGTCTATAGGTAATGTAGATTTAATAAGAAGCGCGTATTTTTGATATAGTTTATCATCAGTTATATATCTTTGATCATCCGGTCCGATACGTGATGCTGATACTATAATCTCTGGTGCGTATGGTGATATACCTGCGTTATGGTTTTCTTTCTCTTTCTTTAAATCATGCACACTACCAACAATAAAAACATTTTCTTTCGTATATTTTACATCTACGAATGAATTAAAGAATACTCTAAAGAATTGTTCTATACTATACTTAGTACCTTTTGATTTATATAGAGTACTTGAATAGTCAGCAGCTTCTCTTTTATTTTTAAAACCTTCAAAGAACTGTTGACCTAATAATAATTCATCTTCTATAAATGATAATAGATCTATATCAACCTGTGTAATATCACGATTTAAAAATAATTCATCTATTAAATGTGTTGGTGATACATCACTATCAGCATAATCATAATATGCATTTAAAAATTTTGCGAACTTAGGATATTCAGTCTGAAAAAATTCAGGTAGAACATTCGATACATGTTTTTTGTTTTGTACCGATATAGCTCGTCGATTAATATCGCGTAATGTTTTATCTAATGACATATTAGCTCGTTGTAACTACTGTTGCTTGTACAAATGATGGACCATCATCGAATACTACAATTTGATTTTGACCTGGCGAAGAAAAGGATTCGTTTGCTGCTACTGCAGATATCTTAATAAAATTATTACCACCTATTATACTATCTACTATCAAACCTGTTATTTTAATAATACCAGTAGATGGTGCATATTCACCTATATTATCAATGAATACCGTATCATTGTCAATAGCAACTAGTTGTAATTTAGTACTATTTAACTTATTTTTAATAGTTACTTTTTTACCATTAGAAAAGAAAGCTGTAGAAGTTATTGTATGTGATTCATTATTAGGTTCAGAAATTGGCGATGCATATCTAAGATCAGCTGATTCATTAGTCCCTAAAAATGGTACATATCTCTTTTGTACTTTTAAATTTGCACGTGAAGATAATACTGAAGGATCGACGTCATCAACTAAAGATAATAAGTTAGACCGCCTATATGACTGATCAAATAAACCAGTGCCATTACTAAAATAATTTATAGTTGCAGTTTCAACTCTATCTTGAATCTCTTGTACAGATGATGATGTAAACTTAGGGTTGAACTGAAAAAAGACTGAAGTTTCAAGGAATGTAATATCAGGATCTTCAAACTTAATATCAAATGTAATAACCTGTAGCTGCTTACCTAATGCAATGATATCGCCTTTTGTTTTATCTATTGTTGCCTGTGTTACATCGTCTTTAAATACTATTGATAAGAAGACACACCCGTATTCCTTACGTACTGCATCTTCACCACCGTATGCTTGTATATCTTTAATTAGATAGCCAAAGTTTCTTTTAACTAATGTGGCGTAGTCAGATGCTGTAACCATTCTATTTTGTGATGCATATGAGAATGGTGCATTCTTACGTATAGAAGCAACTGATTCTACAACAGAACCAGACACAGCTTTAGTTACTGTAGTTAAAGATAAATTAAATGATGTATTTCCTGCAGCATTAGGCACACTAATTTGATTAACTGGTGTAAATACTGTAGCTCCATTTGCATCTGGGCCAGTTGTAGAAAGATATTCTACAACTATTTTATTACCAGCTTCAGGTGCTTTACCTAATGTAAAGCCATCACCGAAAGATAATTCATAGAATCCATTCGGAGTTTCTCTTAAAATATAAACTTTAGATTGATCGTCAATCGTATCAGCTTCTTTTAAATCTGTGAATGTAGAAAATGTTGTAGTAGATAAGTCATTATACACACTAACAAATGCTGTTGTAGTATCGATATTTTTATCTGGTATTACATATACTGAATCAACTGAGTTTTCACTAACCAGAAAAGTCTTTGTGATATTAGTGCCTTCTTTTATTGTAATAGCTTCACTAATTTTATCATCTTTGAAAATATATAATCCAGTACCATTATCTTCTGCTGTAACAGTACCTATTGTTTCAAATGTATACGATATGTTATCAAATGTAGTAGTAAACTTTGTTCCTCTTGGTAGTGATAGAAATGTTGGTCTACCTGCAAGATTACCTGTGTTAACTGATAAATTTATTGTAGCCGTTGAAGCAGCCTTTGAGGCAGGCATGTAACCAATAGCTTCGGCAAGTGATACGACAGATGATCTTAATTGAGCAGTTGTAAGATAAGATTCATTCAATGCCATATTTGCAGTAAGTGCATTGAAATGTGTATTATATGCCAACACATCAAGTAGAGCTGAAAGGCCTGAACCTTCGAAGTTATAATCATTAAAATCTGGATTATTTTGTAAAGAAGTTTTTAAACTATTTTTAATATTTGTAAAATCTAGATCTGTTGAACTTATTGTTGTTACCATTACCTTAACCTCGACACAGTAGTTTCTAATTCTACTTCTTGTTCATTTGACTTAATTCTAAATAATAATGTTACCTGCAATGAATTGCGGTCAGGATTACTATTTACATCTATGTTTAATATTTTTGCTCTTGGTTCATATTGTTCTATTGCGCTTTGTATTTGGTCTTCAATATGAGTACCCATACCAGCATCTGCTAATTCAAATAGCATACCTGTAATATTAGCGCCATAGAATATTTCAAATGGCTTTTCATATCTATTAGTAGAAACTATATTTTTTACAGATTGTTTAACAGCATCAGCATCTGTTTTTTTGTATATGTCACCACTAGGCCTTCTTTCGAATAATAGATCTATATCCGAATATAGCTTATCCCTGCTCGTAATAATCGAACTAGATAGATTGCCGTCTTCTATAGATAATACTCTTGACATGTTAAACCTTTTTCATCTATTTATAACTTTAAAATGCATCTTTAGCCAAGAAAACTTCAACTAATGCATCGTTTGATTGCACATTATTATTGTATAATGTCTGAACTTGTCGTTCGAATTTTATATTAGTAAAATTTGTTATCTCAGGTATAGCAATAATTATTTGTGCATTTAGTTCACCTGATGGGTCATACGAATCATAATCCAATATAAGATTATCGAAATAACCTACTTCTACCCATGCTAATGCTAAGTCGAATGTTTTTTCTAAGTCTATTTGACCTTTTTGATTTCTTAGCTCGAATACTATAGCTCTACCTTTATTTCTTAAATCTAAAATACTATCTGCTGTGAGCTTTTCTTCTTGTAATTTACCCGGTGCTCCAACGCCATAAGTCTCTGGCGCATAGTAACCTTCTACAACCTCTAATGAATAACTTTCAAAGTCAGTTGGGGTGTGATTACTATTAGATACTGTCTTCATTAATTCAGACATAATAAAATAATTCTTAGCTATTTGCTGTTTAACATCATTACTTAAAGTATTAAATTTACCGTGGTCATTTATACCTATAAATTTACCTATTGAAAAATCATGATTGATAATTGTATTAGTGTTTACATTAAAAGGATCAATAATTGCATTTTTAAATTTTAATTCAGGCACAATATTAAATTTAATTTTTCTTTGATCAGTTTTAAATTTTTGTACTTGCGATACACCACGTACTTGTCCTATTTGATTTAAACCTCTCTGCGATTGTGCTGTACTAGTTACAGATACTTTACCAAATTTTTCTGGCACTGCATTAACATAATTAGAGTTTAATACACCAGATGCAACTTGATACGCCGTAAACTCTCCGAAGTCTCTATTTGTTTTCTCTCTCATCTTAGCACGAACTTCTTCTGTCGTGTATTTACGTAATAGAAGCTGATTCTTAAGATAGTCATCGATATCGATTTTAACTTTACGTATACCACGATCCGATACAGTCAAATATGAATTAGTCATTCCAAGAGTAGGATTAGCAGTTGCAGTATGGTCTATGGTTGCTGCGTTTGCAGAATCTCCACCACCTACTTCAGTTAATAAACTACCAACTGAATCAAATATTTTAAGTCCTACGCCACCGGCATGAACACCAGCTCGTGCCGCATAGTCTGCATTACCTTTTAGATTACCGTGGAAGTCTGCACCATAATGTACTGTAGTACCTCCACCAATTGTACCTGTATTACCAAATACAGCAATGTCAGTTGCCGCAATATTAACATCAGGTGATGATATATTAAATTGTGTTTCAGATGTTTGTATCATATTACCACTAGATACAATTTCAGCAGATCCTTCAGTCGCTACTACTAAACTACCTTTCGTAACGAGAGTTTGTGTACCTAAAGTAAGGTTCGTAGTATTACCTGCAACGCTCTGTATAAATGAACCTGAAATAGTATTACCAGAATTTCCAAATACAGACGTCTTAGAATTATTATCAATCTGTTCGGACTTACTACCACGTGCATGTACATTATAATCTCTACAATTAACGTTATAATCACCTGTTACATTAAGAGTTAAATTTCCCTTATATGTCAGGTGTGCTTCACCTTCTACAATGACTTCATTACTACCATGGCACACTTCTACTTTATTCTTTGTAGATACAACAAGTACTGTGCCATCTGGCCTAACCTCGATGCCAGCACCTGTTTTATGTCTAAATAATATTCTTTCACCACCCGGTGTATCATTTAACTCTATGACGTGACCTGATGCTGTCTCTCGAATGTCAGCCATACCATATTGCGTCGATGCTGCAGGTTCTACTTCAAGATCTACATTCTTTACAGAACCACCGACAGATAGTTGTTTACCACCTCCACCACGTGCAGCTTCGTTTATAGATGACTGATTATGATTTTTTGTACGAGGATATTGACCAGCAGGATCTGAGAAAGCATTAGTGTTAATACCTTGTGTATCAGTAAATCCTTTACCTAATCTTAGTATCCGGTCCTGATAGTCGTCGTTTTCTGTACTCATGTCACTCTATATCTCGCAGCTTCTAATTGCACTGATGTTAATGCTGATGCTAATTGTTTACCATCGGTATAAATGTTTTCTTTATTAAATTTATTATATACGTATTGTTGTACATCAAAACCTGGATCTATCTTACCTGGATCTGTATCGCTATGCCCCCATGCCTGACCACCTGGCCATATAATATAGAACGACTCAACAAACATTGCATATGTATTCCACTGCTCTTCAGTAAAGCTTTCTGATGATGTAAATTTTTCTGGATTAGGTGTATCTGATGGACAGTTAAAACCACCTGCAAATGCTAATCCTATCGAATATAAATTATGGCCAAATTTTTTTGCATGTGCACCTTGTACATTCAGTGGCCGACCTCTTTGTAACCTACCATCTCTTAGTATTATATAATGATATCCACATCCACTAAAATTTCTATCTAAATGCCATGCATGAACATCTTCAGCACCAATATTTTGATTTGTAAATGTAGCGGTCCAATGAGTAACAAACTCTGTGATATCACGTGGTGAATCTCTAAATTCTGTTATTAGTTCTTCTTTAGATCCAACTATATCAAATGTGTATGCATTGTTTCTTGTAGGCTTATTTACTGGCGCTGGCGTCAATACAATAACGCTAGGTGCAGCTGAAGCAATAGATACATTAGGTGCGTTCTCTACAATCGGAGTTCCACCCCTAATTGGTGTATTACGGCCTTCCCAAGACTTTTCTTGATTTGTTAAGTCATAGTCTTGTACAGTTTTTTCACCTACTGCTCTGCTATCAGCTTCATTTAATATATTTTTTTGACTAATATCTACCTTTTCAATACTTTCTTGTATTGCTGCAGCATTAAGTGTTTTAGAATTTTTTTCTAATAATTGAGCCGCTTCTCTTTTTCTGTCAGCTAATAATAATCTTACCGCCTCATCTTTATCTGACTTAGATATAGTAGGTGCTACTTTGTCTATTATAGGAAATATACCTTTCTGTATATTTAGAATACAATTAGCAAGAAGTGAATTAGTAGGCGTACCTATAATATTATTAAATGAATTGTTAAAAGATGATATAGAACTAGAAAAACCTACATGCTGATCAGTTCCATTGTTTATTATATTATCGATATCATTTACTGATGGCTTAGCATCTTCTACTGCAATTGTATTAAGTTCGTTTCTATATGTGCTTGCACTTGTGTTAGTTACTGTGGCAAGTGACTGACCGACAGCTTGTGGTGAACCTGATCCGATAACAGTATTCAATCGACCTGCTACTGATCTTGTACCAGTAATAAGATTAATATCAGAATCATCTGAATCATTTACACTAGTTGCTGGTAATACTGTATCTAGTTTTGCAATAGATGGCGCAACGTTAATATTTGATATGCTCTTAATACCACTAATAGTCTGATCGCTCTCTAAAAGAGATTCAGCTTGCAGCTTGCTTGCATTAGCGGCTTGGAGTGCTTTCTCTCCAACTATAAGAAAGTTAGAGTTTTTAAATGCAGTTAAAAGTGTGAGGTTTATTTCTCGAATATCTACACTCATCCATAAGTCTCCAATACTCTTTCTGCAGCTTTGATTCGTCTAAGTAAATGTCTTGTGCCAGGTTTTTCGTATTTGTCGCATATATGAATAGTTGCATTTACAACACTACCCATCGCTTTAAATTTATTATAACCGTAATATGACCCTTCAGTCTTAAACTCATAATGAAAGAATTGTAATTGTGTTTCTAATGTTCGAAAATCTAAGTTTCTATCTGATGCATATGATTCTAGTCTTTGCTTTCTACCAGCTGCAGGATTCCATTGTGCAATACCAAATGATTCTTCACCTGGTACTTCTGAAACTGCAGTTGGATCCATACGTGATTCTACAATAAAGTTACCTAATACACCAGCTGCTTGTTCTTTAGAATAACCATTGCCAACTAAAAAGTTGAATGCTTTCTCTGTATTATTACTGCCGACCAAAGATTCTAATGATGCTGTCGTACCTCTTGGTGGAACATCAATTAAATTCCTTTCAGCAGGTATTTCTATTTCATCAATTGCCGGTGCGTCTTGAGAACTTATCTTATCATCATCTAGTACTTCAATTCTAGGTATTGAACCCATAATTACTGGTTGCTGAGATACATTACCATCCATAAAAAACCCAAATACCATTGCACCTGGTTTTACATTAGGACTTCGACCTAATCCGCTTACTCCATCTTCTGTAGTAGGCACTAGACACGAAGCCCAAGGCAATGATGCCTCAGGTACTTCATTTACATTGTCACTATGTGCACCATATATGCGCACTCTGCATCTTCCTACATGTAACGGGTCTGCATTACTTACTACAATACCTATAAACCATCGCATATTATCGCCGTAAAAATTTATCATTCGCTAGGTCCAACTGTAGTAGTTTTATCAGAAGATTGTGTTAATCGACTGCATGTCATATACATATTATATTTATTTTCAGTAAATACGTGTTTAGTTTCTAAAACTACATAAGAACCACTTGTAACAGTATCTTTAGTCTCTGACTCAAATTGAGGTAGCATTATATTAATTTGCTCTCCTATAAACACAGTATTTTCATGAAAATTGAATACACCAGTAGTACCGATAGTTATTTTCTTTTTACTTAATGCAGCTACAAGTGAAGTAGATTTTACTTTATTTAAATGCTGTTCGATATCTCTTTCATCGTGGTATCCTAATTCATCCATTGTTGTATGATTTACTAATTTATATACGACATTGGGATCAAAATCATTTAAAGTTTTATCTTCTATTGTAAAATCTTTATTGAATATTGACTTACTAGGACCAGCATCTAAAGTTTCTGTAATATTAAATCTATTTTGTTTATTTCTTTTATTAGTACTGAGATTCAAAACATTATACTGATTTTGTACAGCGCCTTTAATTAATAATTCTAATGTATCATTTGTATTATCTTCTTCAAATGATTCTACATTAATCAATTGCTGTATTGGATTATTTTTATGATTCTGAGCATTACTAAATACAAAACTTGTTTTATTCACAGGTTCATTTTCTATCATTTCAGATAAGCTTTTCATTCTTATCTCTTCTTCTTTCAAAGTAGCATATACAAAATACGGATAACCATTGATATCATAAGCTCTACGACGTATAGTATCTATTATACCTAATGGAGATATATATGGAGAAACATAGTTAAACGCTGATTGATATGGCGCTTTGCCTATCAATGATAGGTTTCTTTTAAATTCATTTGATAAAACATTTTTTATTATTTCATCAGGTGTTCCTAGATACGCACGTGATATAGATTTTAAAACATCTAAAAAGAATATATCTTCTGCAATATAATAGTTATATGCATATGTATTTTCATCTACTTTAGTTTTACCCATTGTGCGAGTAATAAAAAAACTTTTAGTTAGAATTTCGTCATATTCAGAGGCAATATTAATTGTTACTCGTTCAGTACCGTCAAATCTTAATCTCTCAAAGACGTATTCTGTATCAGCACATACCATAGAACCTGTAATATAAGGAGTATTCACAGACTCATATAATATTAGCTCAATTATCGTAGCGCCAATATCTAATTCAATTCCTCTTTCAGGAATAGATAGTATTACGTCTTGAAATTTGTATTCACTAGATGAATATGTACCGGACATTATTTTAGTGCTCTATTAAATTCATTAAATAACTGATTAATTATTTCTGGTTTTATTATTCTAATCCTTTTACGTTTCTCATTTTCCTCAATGAATCTATCAGAGAAAGTGATAGGCGTAACGTTATTTGGAGCATCTTGTAAAGGATCTATATCTACATAATTACCATTAGCATCTTCGTAATGGTGTACTGCATTATATTGTTTATCGCTAGACTGCACTGTAATAGTATCTGCATTGAAGAAACCGAAACCAGCTTCTACTATTTCAGCTTTTTGAAATTTAAAGCCAGTATTATTTCTTACAATAATTTGGCCAAGGTCGGGGTGCGTTTGCACAATATCTCCAAATGCTCCACTCTTTTTACCAGTAGCACGATTGCCTATTTGAAAATCACCTTTAAACCAATTATCAAATGTTCTTATAAATTCGTGTGGATAATATTTTTCCATCTGCTCATGTACTTCATTTGCAGTTAATGGCCATCCTTCTTCTCTTAAATGATCATTTACATAAAACATTAACCAGTAATACTGAACATTTCCATAAAAATTATATGATAAAATATCTGGTCTGTCTCCATCAAGAATAGTATAATCAGAGTATATTGTGATATCATCTCTAACTTGATCTATAATATCTACATATGTGCCAAGCTTCTGAAATAAAGTTGGTGTAATTTCATTACCGAAATTATATAATACCTTAGGAAACTGTTTAAAATGACTCATGATTTTGCCCTGTGAACTATCTTATCTTTTTTACCTAGATATTTTCTTTCAACATCTATGTCTTCTTTGTTTAATGGTCTGTATTCTATAAATTTTAAATTCATTGTAGCATCGTGAAATTTACCACCTTCATAAAATGACATTGCTGTAGTATTATAAGTTACATCTACTGATTGTAAATATGCAGGTAGGAATCTAGTGAGAATAGGTTTATACTGGTTTGTACGCTCGTCTCTATACAAGGCTTTAATGTGCATAAGATTAGGAAATCTATACGCCATACCTACACCGTTTGCTGTAACTAATTCAGTCGGCAACTGTTCAGTCCTAAAAAAGTCGATTATGTTTTCTATTCTTGTAGTTTCATCAGGGCTAGTAGGTATCATTTGAAAGACAAAATTCCATTCACGAATATTAACTTGTTTAAATAAAGCTCTTGTATTAGGATTTATTGCAATTCTTGTGGCTAAAGAAGTTGCATTACCGGCATTAGTACTTAGTTTACTTACTAATCTATTAGCTATTAATGAACCAAACTCTGGTGCAGTTTTACCTTCCATAAGCTCACCTATACCCGCAAATGTGCCTCTGAATGCAGAGCTTGCAATATCCACAACGCTTTTATTTCCTTGACTACCCATTAATGTACCAGACACCATACCGCCTGCAATACCTAATTGTTCTGGTCCAGCTACTACACTTTCATTTTGTTGAATATTCATAGGCATATACAAATGAACATATCTATTATCTGGTATTCCTAAATCATCTGTACCTTTACCAAGTATAGTAGTATTTTCTGTAGTTCTTTTTGCCTTTAAACTTGTTTTAATTGCTTTTCGTTCTTCTTCTCTTCTTTGAGTTGGTCCCTCACCCTTTTCAGATTGAGAATTTAAATTTTCGTTATAAACTTTAGCAACATCTTTTAGATTATTAAGTTCACCATTTATTATTTTAGCTAATAAAGTATTCTGTCCTATTAAACTACCGATCGTAACAGCATTTACTTTTACTGGATTAAAGGATAATATAGCTCTATACTTTTCATCAGTAAGAGAATCACCACCTTCATCTATACTAGGAGGAAAAGAATATATATAGCCTTGCTGGAGTTTTACTTTAGTAGTCATTAGTATATCCTATAAATAAACATTTACACTATTTATAACAATTTTCATGGCTTACTCTGGTAAATTCAAACCTAAAAATCCTAAAAAGTATAAAGGCGACTTCACTAACATTGTATTTAGATCGATGTGGGAGAAGTATTGTTTTAAATGGTGTGATGAGAATGCAGATGTAAAGTCATGGTCTAGTGAAGAGACCGTCATACCATACTTATATGAAGTAGATAAGAAGTATCATAGGTACTTCATGGACCTAAAGATTACATTTAAATCTGGTCAGACAATTCTAGTAGAGATTAAACCATCAAATCAGACCGTACCTCCCAAGTACCCGGGCAGGAAGACAAAGAGGTATATTACCGAAGGTCTGACTTATGTAAAGAATCAAAACAAATGGAAAGCAGCACAACGATTTGCAAAAGATCGAGGATATACTTTTCATATATGGACAGAGCATACTCTTGATCAGATGGGTATCATGCCAAAATCTAGTAAGCCACTTAAACCTTATAAACGTAAAAAACCTGTATAAATAGATGCATGGCACAAAAAGAATTATTTTCAGATTTAGAGATTGCAGCATTTCGTGCAGGTATAACACCTCGTACTAAAGAATCTATTGCATGGTTTAAACAAAAAGCTGGTCAGTTAGGTAAAGTAACTGGTGGTACAATCTTTAATCAAGAACAAGTAAAGATGCAGGCTTCGTTACGTAATCCATTAGGTAACATGTATATGTTCTATTACAATGCAAAGCATAGACAAACATTACCATACTTTGATGCATTCCCACTTGTAATTATAACATCACTTGCCGAAGGTGGTTTCTATGGTATGAATCTACATTATCTACCTCCAGCTCTTAGAGCTAAGGCTCTAAATGGATTAATGGGTAGTAACGGTTTACCGGCAAAATATTATAAGCCTACAATTCACAGATATCTGACAACACAAGTGCGTAGTAAGTTTGCTTACATAGATAAACCAGAATGGGAAATTGCTACATTTTTACCGGCAGCACAATGGAGAGGTGCAGGATCTGGTAAAGTATTTAGAGATTCAAGGAGTAAAATGAAAAATGGCTAGCATTAATGAATTAAAAGCACTTGCTTCTTCAAAAGGCGGTTTTGCACAACAACATCAATATTTAATTACTTTACCAAGCTTAGGTGCGTATAGCTCTCGTGAATTAAACCTATTGTGTAGTCAAACTACTTTACCTAGTCGTAGAATGCTTTCGTCTGATAGGATGATAGGTGTAAAACAAACACGTGTAGCATATGGATTTGCTACTGAAGAAGTAACAATGAAGTTTCAAGTCTTGAACGACTACGGAATTAAAAACTATTTTGAAATGTGGCAAAATAAAATAGTGAATCAAAATACTTTTACGCCTGGCTATAAATCTGAATATACTAGAGATATACAGATATTACAACTTAAAAAAGGATTTGCGTTAGACACTGACTTACGATTTGGTCCTATCAGTATTGATATTGATATATTTAAGAGAGCAAATGTAGTTTATGAATGTACATTACTTAATGCTTTTCCTGTAACTTTAGGAGAGATAGCGTTAACTAATGAACCAGGTGTAGTAGAATTAACAGTTGGAATTGAATATGACAATTGGAGAAGTTCGCACTTTGCAGTTAACCCAAGTACGCGTAATGCTAGAGCTGTAGGGACACTAATAAATACTATTAATAATATTGTAAATTAATGAGGTTATATAATGGCACTGCCAAAACTAAATGATGCGCCAAAGTATACTATTACAATTCCATCAACAAATAAAAATCTAAGATTTAGACCATTTTTAGTGAAGGAAGAGAAAGTATTACTTTTGGCTATGGAATCGGAGGATCAAGACCATATTCTCCAAGCTATACTAGATACGATTACATCATGTGTAGTAGATGAATTAAACACTAGAGAATTAACAACTTATGATATTGAATATTTGTTTACTAAAATAAGAGCTAAATCAGTTGGTGAAACAACTAAAGTAGGTCTTCCGTGTGAAGCCTGTGAAGCCACAAATGAGATAATCATACCGGTTGATGACATAGGTATTAAAAGAAATAAAGATGTAAAAAGTATTGTTGAATTAGCTCCAGGTATGGAACTAGAACTAAGGCATCCTTCATATGTTGAGTTATTTGAGGACGAGATTATAAAATCAGGCAATACCGCTGAATCAACATTTGCTATGGTTAGAATGTGTCTAAAGTCTTTAAGAACAGAAGATTCTATTATTGAATTACAAAAAGAAAATTCTAAAGAGTTAGATGAGTTTTTAGAAAGTATGAATACAAATCAATTCGAATCTATACGTGAATGGATTGAACATATACCAGCTATGGCGCATGATATAGAGTTTACCTGCTCTTGTGGCCACAATAACAAAACTGAGTTGAGAGGTATACAGTCTTTTTTCTAATATGTCTATCTCATACTAATTTAGCACAATATTATGATTCTACATTTCAGCTTATGCAGCATCATAATTATTCATTGAGTGAGATAGACGGATTAATACCATGGGAAAGAGAAGTTTATTTGTCTATGCTAATGGAACATATAAAAGAACAAAAAGAACAAGCGCAAAGGGATAGACATGGTTAAGTCAACCGGAACCGGACCTGCTGGGAGCTCTATGAGCCTCAAAGATGTAGTCAAAGAAATTAAAGCAACTAACAAAAAGTTAGACGTTCAAGGTACTGCCTTAACTGATTTTATTGCAGAATTAAAATTTCAAAGACAAGGGCAAGGGCTAGAGGGTAAACGTGAAGCTGGCAAAAAAGGTAAAGGCAGTAGTGCAGTACCTTTTGTTTCACCTATTGCTAATTTATCAAAAGATGGTTTAGGAATGGGTTTCTTTTTAAATCCAATGGCTATTATAACTGCAATGACGAGTAACTTAGCAGGTCTTGCTGGAGGTATTCTTGCAATTACAGCAGCTACGGCTGGACTAAGAAGTTGGGCATTAACTCCAATTAAGAGTATTAAAAAATGGGCAAGTTGGGGCGATAAGATACTTGATGGTGCAAGAGGAATAAGAAATGCATTGTTCTTATCATTCGGCTTAACAGAAGCTGGAGAGTTATCAAGAGATGCAAAAGGTAGATTTAAAAAGACACCTATAACTACTAAAATAGGTATGAGAATGAATTCGCTTAGGCTTAGTACGTTAAAAGCGTTTGGCCTAGATACCACTGGAAAATTAGGAGCTGCAGCTAAGATAGACCCTGAACTAACAAAGAAAAGTTTATTTTCAAGATTTAAGTTTCAGTTTGGTAGAATTATGAATCCTATCAAAAATATATCTAATGGGATTGCTAAGTTTGCTAGCGGAGTAGGTAAACCTATATTTGCATTCTTTAGGACAATAGGTGCTTTAGGCGGTGGTTCATTAGGAAAGATAGCAGGTGTATTTGGTAAAATACTTAAACCTCTTGGATTCTTCTTATCATTCAAAGCAGCTTTTGATGAATGGATGTTGACAGATGAATCTAATATTATGAAACAAGGTACAGATTTTATTGGAAAATTTTTAGGTAATTTTTTAGGAGCACCAGCAGATCTTATAAAATCTCTAATATTTAAAGCTGCAGAATTTGTTGGATTCGAAGTAGATGATAAAGGTGTATTTAAAACTTTAAAAGACGCTTCTTTTGAAGACTTACTTACTGGTGCATTACAGAATATTCTAGATATACCGAGAAAGATATTTGACTTTGCAGTAAAGGCATTTACACAAGAAGGTTTTATTAATGAACAATTTAAAGCATTAAAAGATAAAGTAAAAGAAGTTTTTAAAGGAGTATTCACTGGTATAGCTAAAGTTCTAAAAAAAGCTTTTGGTATGGAAGACGAAGAAGAAGCTCCTATAGAATCAGCTGAATTAAAAAGAATGAAAGCGCTGAATAAAGTAGCTAAAAACAAAAAGCTTACTCAAGATAGATTAGCAAGCCTTAGAATACTAGATAAAAATAATGATGGTATAATTACTTTAGATGAAATAACTAAAAAAGGTATGTTTGGATATGGAACAAGACAAACAAATGCTAGAGATATTAATATGGCTTTCGGAGGTAGTGCATATGCATCTAAAAATTTTAAGAATCTAGTAAAAGAAACAGGTGGTCTTGACTTACGTGCAGCAGAAGCTCAAGCAAAACAAATGCCAATCATTATAGATAATTCGTCAACTACTGGCCCTTCTATGCAAAATATTACTAACCTATCTCCATCAGGAGATGTAAGCGAGCCATACAGTAAAGACTATATGCGCTCGCTCTTTGGTGGTGGTTAGTCAGCGTTTGCCAACCGAGCGAAGTAGCTCATAGTGTCTTCTTCGCCTTCTTCCGATACCTGCTCAGCAGTTACCGGTTCTCTTGGTTCCTGTGGAATATGAGGATTAAGAACAGCTGCTGGTTCATTAGGTCGTGCAACCTCATCTAGAGATACTGCTGCGGCAACCGTTTGAGGTGCAGACATTCCAAGAATACTATTCAACTTAGTCTTTAGTTCGTCGTATGTCTTGTAGTTCTTTGGATCAGTCCACTCGGATAGATCGTGCATTTGATTATACAATGATTCTAATTTCTCATCGTTATCTGCTAATGCACTTAGCGATGCAAATTCAGATTTATCATAGTTACGATAACCTTCAACCTGACGAATCTTCAGTTTAAAGTTAGCACCTTCCCACATGTCGAACGGATTTACCGGTTCTTCATCTTGGAATTGTGGCTGCATCATATCCATAATCTTATCGAATATTTTCTTACCGTATTGATACATGAAGATCTTGCCTTCGTTGGCAGGATTACCTGGATCAGATACAACAAGAATGTTTGAGACATAATGAAGACGACGCTTCTGCGTACGTGCTTTATCTTTGTCTGCTTCGATACCTGAGTTCCATAACAGTGAGTTCATCTCACCGACTGGATCGTTTAATCCAATAGATGTTAATGACTTCTCAATATACCATTGGCCTTGTGGACCTTTGAAACCATGGTCCCAATATCTGGCCCACGGTACATCTTGTCCTTCACCTGCTGGTAAGAAACGAATGACTGCATAACCATTGCCAGCTTTATCAACTGTTGGTTTCCACATTCTTTCGTCTGTATAGGATTTCTTTTCTGTGCTACCACCTACTGCTTCTGCAGCCTGTAGTAGATTTGATATTTGATCGCGATTGCGTTTTAAGTTTGCAAAACTCATATGTTACTCCGTATTACTGAAATGTTACTGAAATATTGTACACTGGATAATTCATAATGTACATAGTATTTATTCAAAAAAGCTATCATCCAGTGAATTTGTTTTAGGCAATAAATTAAGAGACATTGCCTCAGCCTCAAGTTTGCCCTTTATAATAGGGCTCACAAACTTTCGAACGTCTTCTGGTTCGATGTTGTTCTTTTCGCAGATGTCGAGGATAGCATCCATATAGGATAGCTTTTTCTGTACAACAGCCTCCTCGATCATCTTGCTAAATTTAGATTTAGATAAAAAATCTTCGGTCATAGGTCTCCCATCGTTAGGTCATCCCAAACTGTTCCGATGTCTGAGTAAAATACTCCATGAGTACGTTTAGCATTACCGTTAGCGTCATAAGCTGGAACTACGCTACGCCATTTTATTCTATTCTGTTGATACTCGCCATAGTAGTCATCAATGTAATCACCATCACGTAAGTATCTTTCAAGATTACGAATATAAGCTTGATGACTAGCAACACGTGCTTCTGAACCTTTTGCTTTTTGACGAAGATCTTTACGAGCAGAAGATAATTCTTCACGCTGAGTCTTAATCCAGCCTTGTACTTTTCTAAAGTAGAAAGGATCGTCTTCACCTTTTGCTAATACACTTTCATGAATGTATTTGTATTGAGGTGGATTAGCTGCTTGCCTTTTAGCTCTAGCCTTTGCTAGTCTTTCACCTGCCGCTGCGCGCTGTTCAGGCGTCATAGGCTTTCTCTTTTTACGAATCTTAACCATAGTATTTCTCCTTCATAATATTATTCTATCACGTTTAAACGGATTTGTACACAGTTAAATTTATTTTTTTAGAGAGTGTGATATTAATGTCACTGTTCGTTTACACGAACTACTACTTCTTCACCATCCTCAATCTTTGTCATGAGAAAACCTTTCTCAATTAAGATAGTGATTGTAGTATCAATAACTTCGTTAGTCTGTCGTTCAGAGTGAGACTTACCTATCATGTACGCAATGCCAGAAGCAATGAGTAATAGAACCCACATTAATATTTGATAGTCAATGCCTGTCATTAATCACACACAAAACTGACTACATTCGCAGTTCTGAATGACCGCCAACCTTCTGCCTTTGTATCCCATACAGCAAGTACTTCTTCATTTAAATCACGTACTTTCTTTTGTGTAATTGGATCTTTCGTTGCCGAGGGAATTATATCCTCTCGAAGAGTACAAACCATATTTCGTTCTTCACCATTTAGTTTTGTAAATATCACTCGACACTGTGATGTTTGTAGCATCTCTTTCATTTCGTTTCTCGTTAGCATCTTTTACCTCCAATGTGTATGTGCCTTCTGGTAACGTCCAAGCCTTCATTAGCTTGTAGTACATAGTTGCTGTCAAAGTTATTACATCAAAGAATTGTCTTTTCTCATTCCATTGACGTATATAAACTAAGTCATCATAAATTAGAACAGAAACATCTTCACCACCCATTTCACTTAGAATGGTGATTACAGTTTCATCCATATCGTTTTCTATTGTAAACATTATTCCTCGCCTGGTTCATAATCGATAAACATCTTTAATGTTTTCCCATCATCTTGCAAATCAAACTGTACAGTATTTACATCATATCTTATAAGCTGTCTACCATTATTATCTATAACTTCGACTCTGTTAATCTTTTCCCAATCCATATTCGAATCCAATCACAATACCAGGTTCTATATTACCGTTTACATCTTCAGCAGCTGGACCTATAAAAAAGCTTTTATATGTTGCTCTCATAAAAGGAACAACATCACTAAGTTCATCATATCCAGTTGAGATTCCTATCTCAGCACCAAAGTCTTTATATTCATATCTATAGCCTGTATATAGACTCATTCTGTCCATACTATTGTAGTATGCACCAGCAATTTTTCCGTCATCTTCCCACCTTACGTGTGGGTGTATCTGATTGTAATCACCTTCTAATCCTAGATGCATAGATAATCCAAGCGCTAAGGCAATGTTACTCATCGTCGCATCTTTGCCATAGCTACGGCATCCTTCTTACGTGTAACAGGTACACTATTAGATTTATGCATAGTACCAATACCAATGATATAGTCACCAGTATATTGATTAGCATTACCTCTAGGACATGTGCCAGGTATGGCATCAGACGTTGTTACTCCAGAATTTCCTGCTTCTCTATAAACAGGTATTTCTGATCGATGATCTGATGCCTTACCCTTTACGCCCATCTTCTTAAGAAAGGCTTCGTGATGTGCCTTGGCTTCTTTCCATCCAGGTTTACGTTTAACCTTACGACGGTTACCATGAACTTGTACACCACGTATCATATGCATACTCATATTAGTCCCAATCGTTATCGTAACGAGTAGTCTCGTACATAGTTTCGCCATAATACTCTTTGGCATAACTAGACGCATCTGTCCACTGATAGATGTTAGTCTCTTTAGGCAAAGGCATATTTGTCAGATTCTTAGACTTTTTGATCTGAGGCTTAAGCGCACGTGTCTTACGTTTTACATTTGCCATTTTAGTACGACGCTCCGCAATCTTTTTGATAAGTGCTAAACGTTCGGCTTTGTTAGTTGATATAGTCATGTGACCTCCATAATATATAAATTGATCCTACACTATTTGTAGGTGTTTGTACATGTGACAAGTTGTCACAGTCTTAATGCATCTATCAGCTGAGCTTCTAAATACTCAACATCATCTTGATTGCACTGAAACCTAATACCAATACCACCTGCTTTTTCCCAAGCAATAATATTAGAAGGCTTGTCATCAACTAAGATGTTAGGTTTACCAGACAATCGACTAATTGCATACTTATGCTTATT
>Ga0233397_1000531_pt1 | contig 18921 bp, 17 predicted proteins | sample 35DmetaG_FD_189957 | JGI IMG/M metagenome (GOLD analysis project Ga0233397, IMG submission 189957) | Seawater microbial communities from Monterey Bay, California, United States - 35D | ecosystem: Environmental > Aquatic > Marine > Coastal | place: USA: California | collected 2016-10-20
CACGTGCAGTACCAATAGTTGAACCGCCATGGTTTGTAGCACTACGTAAATTTAATTTTTCAAATACACTAATATTAGGTAAACTCTTACCAGTATTCTGTGTAACTTCTAAATAGTTTCCATAGTCGACTGATACAACATTATTGTTTGATGATATCGTTGTACGTGGCTTAGAAACTGGTATACTAGTAGGTGCATCTACTATTGATCTGTAACCATCTACATATGCAACACCACGACTAATATTAAAATCTAATTTTGTTGCGTCTGAGTCATTTGTTTCGAATGCTAGTTCAAAGCGTTTTGCGATGTAGTTACCAGATTCTTCTTGAGTTCTCAGAGCAAGAATATCATTTACTCTATTATAGTCTTCTATTCCTGTAACTTGAGTTGCTATCGCTCCGTTTTGTATCTTTGCTACATAGACAAAGTTTTCGTCACTATCAACAGTAGCTTGGTCTGCAATAGATAATGTTATACGATATCGATCTGCACCTGGGCTTGATGTATTAGGTGATACACCTTGGTTATCAAATAAATCAAAAGTGTCTGCAGTCGTTACAATATCTTCAGTTACTTTAAAACCAATAACAGCATCCGGATTATTTGTATATTTAGAAAGAATAAAACTTTGCGCTTTTGCAAATACAAATCTATTAATTGCAAAGAAATCACCTTCTGCTATAGAAACTTTTGTACCTTGACCAGTACATGGATTAGCTACTGTATCTGTAACTTGTACAGTCACAACTGCTGGTCCACCAGATAAAGTTTCCCCGGCAGATACACGTACAGGCGTAGTACCGGCTGTACCACCAGTTGTTGATGTATATCTTACATAAAGGGTTGGTGGATCAGACGCGGTTGCATCAACCGCTTCTAATACTTCCATGCCTATAGAGTTTGTACCAGATGTAAGTGTTAAACCTACAAAATTTCCAGCTGGTAATGTAGCATCTTGTAACTTTACAAATTCATAAGTATTATTGATATTTACTGAGCCAGGATTTACCGCAGCACCCTGATTAAATAGGTGTTTACCCAATCGACCTATTTCAGCCTGAGTAATAGTTTGCATTTGCGTCAGTTCACGTGCTTGTAATGCCCGTCCTGAATTAAAGAGAATTCGATGATAGTTTGCACTATCTACAAAATCATCTTTGTATGTCGTTGCAAAAGTATTTTTGTTAAATATATTGGGCATTCGTTATAACCTTATAACCTAATGATTATTTTGATATCTTCTGTAGCGTCGTCTGATCTTGTTACAGCTGCTCTATTATCTATATAGAGAATCTGGCCTGTAGCTGGATCAACATCTCTTGCACCAGGCACTATAGCACTGTCAATAGTAGCTTCACCGGCAGCGTTTTGTTCAAGAATTACTTCACCATTTTGAAAAGCTAAGAATCCTGTTGCTTCGTTTTGGTGATAGAAAAGTGAATTTGCATCTAGTGTATCAACAACTGCTTTAGCACCAGATGTTTGACCTATAATAGTCTGGTCTCTTGTAAATGCTGAGTTAATACTAGAAACATTCATCATCTTCAGAGCATTACCAGTATTACCTGTATATATTGTACCATTAGCCGAGTCTTGAATATTACGTACTAGCATAATCTGTCTGAAGTCATTATCAACTACCCAGTCAGAATCTTCGTCACCTGCTGGTTTTACGTTAAACATAATAGATGTACACTTTAAATCGTCTCGTGGATCAGCGCCGAATCCGTTCTTAAATGAAAGTATTGGTTCTGCAGTAGCACCGAGTCCACCTCCACCTGTTAGTGAAACCGATGCGAAATCATATCCTGTACCGAATACTTTTACACCAGAAGATTCAGCCATTTCAATCTTAGAAACTGAACCACCGTCAATAAATGCAGTACCCTTAGCGCCATTACCATTTCCTTGTATTACAACGCTCGGAGCTGATGTATATCCTGTACCGGTATTAGTCAACCTATATCCAACAATAGAACCAGGTATAGCGTTTGATTGTACACCAAATTGTGTTGTATCATCAAGTGATGACGATGAATCAACACTATTTACTAGCTTAACAGGTATAAAGTTAGATGCTTGGAATTTACTTTCTCTTAAAGCACCGATTGAATATAAGAACTTCCATGTGTATCCATCAGCCGTCATTATATGATCTGCTGTACCAGTAGGTTTGACTGTAGAAGTAACAGGTTGCCCCGCCGCATTTTTACCCTGCTCTAAACAGATATAAACATACTGTTCATCTGTATACACATAAAAAGGTTGTGCTGGAATCTGTGTAACGTTATCATCATATGCTGAATAAACTGACCCTTGTGACCAATTATATCTTTCTACACAGAAAGATCGATCAGTAATAATTTTTACTGATTGCATAGAGAGTTGTGCGTTTCGTATTTCTCTAATGTTTTGAATAGGATCAACAACTGTATCAGCTGAGTCGTAAGGTTCAGATCTACCAACAGCAACGTGGTAGCTCACGCCTGTGCTATCTATATCATTGATGAGAGTATCGATGACCCGTCTTTTAAAATTATCTGTAACTATTGCTGGCATTTATCTATCCTATTGTTTTGATGCTAGGTGCCAATTCGCACCAGTCCATATCATAAATCCGGCTTGGTTTTGTGTAAATGTTGTATTCGTGCCGCCGGCAAAATTAGTTGGTTGTACAGTTACTGTGCCTGTATTATTATTTACAAAGTATTTTAACTCACCAATTACTGTACCGTCTAGAACAAATGCTGTAAGAGGCGTAGGTGAATTAAATATTGCAAGTGGCATTTCTTGGTCTACATTACCAGATGCTGTCATTACTGAATTATTCACAGCAACTCTCGTATCCATTAATACTGCGCCATTACCTTTACCACCTAATGCTAATGTAACATTTGTATCTGCACCATCTGCATATACTGATGGATTAAAACCTGTCTCTTCATTACCTAAAGATACAAAATTAACTGCATTAGGAAATGCTTCATATTTTGTGACCGTTGCGCCATTAGTATCTAAAATCTGATTAACTTGTGGAAAGTTAATGGTTGCTGAATCTAATATTTTATTTTCTAATGTCTGTGCATGCTTAGCCATTACAAATGTATCACTATCAGTTAAACTTGATAGATGTACTTTTACATTTGCAGTAAGTGCACCTGGTACAATTTCATAATTATGACTAGAGTCATTGTCTTTTATAGCTGGATGTTTTAATTCAGCCGAATCTAATGCTTTATTACTAAGAGTTGCAGTGCTGCTGTTTAATACTACTGTTCCACTTGAATCTGGAAATGTAATACTATTATTCTGAGTAGGATCAACTACATTAACATGAGTTTTAAATAAATTGACACTATCACCATTAAAGTGAATGCCATCAGAGTCCAGGAATAAATAAGGAGATACTTGGTCGCTTTCACCAAGAAATTGATATATCTCTTGAAAGTTTTGATTTATTTTATTACCGGCATTACGTAAAGAATCACCTGTGCCGTCGTTGGCACTTGCTCCGGTATTAATATTTTGTCTAGCCATTTTCTCTCTCTTTAAAGGTTATCACTATTTATAATAGTTTTAGAAGAAGTCGTTACTAAAATTAAGAAGTAATTGGTTATTACTTGACATTCTAGGATAAGAAGAATCACCTACTACACTATCTTCATCAAATGTTTGTGACCCTGCATTATTACCTTCAGCTAAGTTATCAAAGTTATTATCAAATTCTTGTAGAGTCATATTACCACCTTGCATCTGTCCTAATTGTATAGGCGCAAGCGTAAAGGTTTGTTGAGTAGGTAGAATTTGTTGTACAATATGATTAGTAGCGTTAAACTGAAATATTGCAACATCTGCCACACCTGTAAATTGTGGACCTGAAGAATCTGCAATACCTGGAGGCATAAGCAAATATTCTGGTTCTGCAATACTTACAATCTGAACCTCACCCGCAACATACATACCTGCCGGGTGAACAAATAGCTTATATATGTCTCTCCATGTATCTATAGGTAATGTAGACTTGATGAGTAATGCATACTTTTGGTATAGCTTATCATCAGTTATATATCTTTGATCATCAGGTCCTATACGTGATGCAGAAATTAAAATCTCAGGTGCATATGGCGTAATACCTGCATTATGATTTTCTTTCTCTTTATCTAAATCATGTACATTACCAACAATAAATTGATTTTCTTTTGTATAAATTACTTCTGCAAATGAATTAAAGAATACTCTAAAGAATTGTTCTATTCCGTATTTAGTACCTTTTGATTTGTATAGTGTACTAGAATAGTCAGCAGCTTCTCTCTTGTTTCTAAAACCTTCAAAGAACTGTTGACCCAATAATAGTTCATCTTCTATAAAAGATAACAGTGTTCTATCTACTTGTGTTATATCACGGTTTAAAAATAATTCATCTATAAGCTTCGTAGGTGAATTATCGCCATCCATATAATCATAATAAGCTTCAAGAAATCTACCGAACTTAGGATACTCAGACTGAAAGTATTCAGGCAGAACGCCAGATACTTGTTTCTTGTCCTGAACCGATATAGGCCGTCGATTAATATCGCGTAATGTTTTATCTAATGACATATTAGCTCGTTGTAACTACTGTTGCTTGTACAAATGATGGACCATCATCAAATTGTAGAATTTGATTTTGTCCAGGTGAAGATACAGATGGATTAGCTGCATCTGCAGATATTTTTATAAAATTATTACCACCTACTATACTATCTACTCTGATACCAACTAATTTTATTACACCAGTTGCTGGTTCATATTCTCCGATATTGTCTATATAAACACTATCTGATGCAATTGCATGTAATTGTAGTTTCGTAGTATTAATTTTATTTCTTATTTCTACTCTATTGCCATCTAAAAAGAATGGTGTAGATCGTAATACTATTTTTAGATCATCTGGCTCTGCAATAGGTGATGCATATCTTAGTTCGACTGATTCGGTTGTACCAATAAATGGTATAAATCTTTTTTGTAATTTAAGATCTGCTCGTGAAGATAAAACTGATGCATCTACATCATCTACTAAGGCTAAGAGATTTGATCGTCTAAACGACTGGTCAAATAATCCTGTATTATCAGTAAAATAATTCGTAACTACATCATCAACTCTACTTTGAATCTCTTGAACAGAAGAAGATGTAAACTTAGGATTAAACTGAAAGCGTACTTCTGTTTCAAGGAATGTAATATCAGGATCTTGAAACTTAATATCAAATGTTATAACCTGTAACTGCTTTCCTAATGCAACTATGTCACCCTTCGTTTTATCTATTGTCGCTTGTGTTACATCGTCTTTAAATACTACTGATAAGAAAACACATCCATATTCTTTACGTACTGCATCTTCACCACCATAGGCTTGTATATCTTTTATAAGATAACCAAAATTACGTTTGATAAGAGTAGAATAATCTACTGCTGTAACCATTCTATTCTGTGATGCATACGAGAATGGTGCATTCTTACGAATAGATTCTAATGTTTCTACGTCAGATCCAGAAACAGATTTAGTAACAGTTGTAACAGATAATGTAAATGATGTATTACCTGCAGCATTAGGTACACTAATTTGAGTAACCGGTGTAAATAATACAGCACCATTCGCAATTGGACCATTTGTAGAAAGATATTCTACTACTATTCTATTACCTGCTTGAGGTGCTTTACCTAACGTGAAACCGTCACCAAAAGATAATTCGTAAAATCCATTTGGAGTCTCTCTCATAATATACACTTTAGACTGATCATCAATAGTGTCAGCTAATTTTAGATCAGTATACGTAACAAAATTTGTTGTGGTTAAATCATCGAACACACTAACAAATGCTGTAGTTGTGTCAATATTTTTATCTGGTAAAACATATGTTGTATCGATAGAATTTTCGCTGACAATAAAAGTTTTAGTTGTGTTAGTACCTTCTTTAATTGTTATAGCTTCTGAATCTAATATATCTTTAAAAACATATAATCCGCTACCATTATCTTGTGCAGTAATTGTACCGACTGTTTCGAATGTATATGCTACATCGTCTACTGTTGTAGTAAATTTAGTTCCTCGTGGTAATGATAAAAATGATGGACGACCTGCAAGATTACCCGTGTTGATAGAAATATTAACTGTAGCTGATGATGCGGCCTTCGATGCCGGCATATATCCTATTGCTTCAGCAAGAGAAACAACAGATGATCTTAACTGAGCTGTAGTAAGATAAGATTCATTTAATGCCATGTTTGCAATTAATGCATTATAATGTGTATTATATGCTAGTACATCAAGAAGATTAGAAAGTCCAGAACCTTCATAGTTATAGTCCGCAAACTCTGTGTTATTTTTTAATTCAAGTTTTAGATTATTTTTAATTGTATCAAAATCTAAATCTGTAGATCTAATTGTAGTTGCCATTTATCTTAACCTCGATATACTAGTTTCTAAATCAACAATTTCTCCAGTAGACAAAACTCTAAATGTAACCTTTACTCTTAAAGAGTTTGCATCAGGATTATCGTTACATGAAATATCTAATACCCTTGCTCTAGGCTCAAACTTGTTTATTGAGCTCGTAATCTGTTCTTTCACTGTGAATTTTCCTAAACCACTAGAAAGTTCAAATAACATTCCAGTGATATCAGCACCAAAATTAACATTGAATGGTTTTTCATTTCTGTTAGTAGAAACTATATTTTTTACGGATTGCTTGACTGCAGCCGCTTCTTGTTGTTTGTAAATATCTCCGCTAGGTTTTTTATCAAACGACAGATGTAAATCTGAATACTTTTTTTGTCTCGATGTAAGTATCGAGCTCTGTAAGTTTCCATCTTCTATAGATAATTGTCTTGCCATTCTAAACCTTTTTCATCTATTTATAACTCTATTTCGACTAATGCATCATTAGATTGTACGTTATTATTAAATAGAGTCTGTACGCTGCGAGCAAATTTTATATTTGTAAACGATGTAATATTAGGAACTTCTAATATTATCTGTGTATTTAGTTCTCCATTAGGATTATAAGTGTCATAATCTAATGTAAGTTTATCAAATGTTCCTGCATCGCTCCATATTTTAGCTAATTGAAATGTTGCTTCTTTATCTACATTACCTTTTTGATCTCTTAGTTCTAATACTACTGCACGTCCTTTTGACCGTAGATCGAGTGTACTGTTTGTAGTAAGTACTTCTGTCTTTATATTATTTGGTGAGCCTATGCCAAATTTTTCTGGTGAATAGTAACCTTCGACTACTATCAATGAATGATTTTCTAATTCTGTAGGATAGTGATTAGTATTAGAAACTAATTTCATTAGTTCAGTTATGATAAAATAGTTTTTAGCTATTTGTTGTTTATCAGCATTTATTAGTTTATTAAACTCACCATGATCATCAAAACCTACAAATTTACCCATCGATATATCATGATTAATTAATGTGTTTTGAGTTATTATACCAGACATATTGGTTTTAAATTTTAGTTCAGGTAATATATTAAAGTTAACTTTTAGTTGTGATGATTTATATTTTTGTACAATAGCTAATGGTTCTACTTGACCAATGCTGTTAAGACCTCTACGTTCTTGTGGTTGATTAGTTAAAACTATAGAACCATATGATGATGGTACATTGTTTGCATAATTTGCATTCAATACTCCAGAAGCAATTTGATAGGCTGTCCATTCACTAAAGTCTCTATTATTTTTATCTCTCATCTTAGCACGCACTTCTTCTACAGAATAGTTACGTAATAAAAGCTGATTCTTAAGATAATCATCAACATCAATATGAACTTTACGTATACCACGATCTGATACAGTAAGATAAGAATTAGTCATGCCTTCGGTTGGATTCGCAGTTGATGTATGAGTAATACTTCCCGATCCGCTAGTGCCACTTCCATCTACTAATAATGTACCTACTGAATTGAATATGCTTATACCTGCCGAACCTAAACTACGTGCAGCATCTGCAGTACCTTTTAGATTACCGTGGAATGAAGATCCGTAATGTACTGTAGTACCTCCACCTATTGTGCCTCTATTACCGGCGACTGAAATGTCTGTTGCCACAATATTAATATCAGGCGAAGACATATTGACCTGTTGTTCAGATGTGAATATACTTGGTCCCTTCGATACTATTTCTTGTGAACCTTCAGTTGCTACTACCAAATCCCCTTTTGTGACAAGAGTTTGCGTACCCAAAGTAAGGTCCGTGGTATTACCTGCAACGCTCTGTATAAACGAACCTGAAACCGAATTACCAGAATTTCCAAATACAGACGTCTTCGAATTATTGTCGATCTGCTCGGTTTTACTGCCTCGAGCATGGACATTATAATCTCTACAATTGACATTATAATCACCTGTTACATTAAGAGTTAAATTACCTTTATATGTTAATGTTGCTTCACCTTCTACAATGACTTCGTTACTACCATGGCATACTTCTACTTTGTTCTTCGTAGATACTACAAGTACTGTGCCATCTGGCCTAAGTTCGATACCAGCTCCGGTCTTATGCTTTATAAGTACACGCTCACCTGCAGGTGTATCATTTAATTCTATTACATGACCTGCAGCCGTTTCTCTTATATCTGCTTTACTATAATATGTTTCAGTATTAGGCCCTAAATCTAAACTAATACCTGCTACTGATCCACCAACGGATAATTGATGACCACCGCCGCCTCTTGCACTCTGATTAATTGATGACTGATTATGATTATTTTTTCGTGGATATTCGCTATTTGGATCTACAAATGCTTTATTATTAGTACCCTGAGTGTCAGCTTTTCCCTGGCCTAGTCTTAAGATTCTATCTAAATACTTATCATTTCTTGTCGTCATATCAAATTTTCTCCAGTCTTCCTTCTTACAAAATCAGCTAGCTGATCAAATGATAAAGAAGATCCCTCAATATCGCCTCTTAACAAATGATTTTCTTTATTAAAACCGCCTTTCACAAATCTTGGAACATCAAATCCAGGATCAGTATTTAAATTGCTTATATCATTATGACCCCAGGCCTGACCTGCATTAAACACTGTATAAAATGCTTCACAAAACGCATCAAATGCAGTCCACTGTGATCGTGTAAAACTTTCTGATGATAAGAACCTATCAGGATTTTTTGTATTTGTAGAGCAATTAAATCCACCTACAAATGCAATGCCAATAGAAAATTGATTGTGATTAAATTCTGGTGCATGATCACCAATAAGATTAAGCGGTCGGCCTCTTTGTAGCTTGCCATCTCGCGTAATAATATAATGATAACCGATTCCGGTATAACCTTTATCTATATGCCACTCATGTATATCTTCAGCTGTTAAGTTTTGATTTTTAAACGTTTCTGTCCAATGCACAACAAATTCTGTAATATCTCTACTAGTATTTCTCATTTCAGCAACTAATTCTTCTTTTGTTCCTACTACATCAAATCTATAAGAACCAAAGGTTGGTGTATTCTCTGATAACCATAGACTTTCTTGTGAAGTTAACTCATAAGCAGGTACAGTCTTTTCACCCACAAGTTCTTTTACTTTTGTATCTTCAACACTATTCTGAGATACCGGTACTTGATCTAATTTTTTCTCAATTTCTTCTGCTGATAAAACAGATTTTTTCTCTAGTTCTCTTACTGCATCTATTTTTCTATTCGATAATAATAACCCTATTATTGTATTAGTGAAGGCACTAGATATATTAGGAACTATTGCATTCAAGATAGGAAATATCCCACTTTGTATATTAAGTATACAATTACCTAATAATGAATTTGTATTATTACCAATTAAATTATTAAATGAAAGATTAAAGTTATTAATAGAAGTAGAAAATCCAGATTGCGCATCAACTCCATCATTCAAAACTAAGTCAATATCTAATACTATTGGCTTTGCATCTTCTACTGCAATAGTCTTAAGTTCGTTTCTATATGTACTTGCACTTGTGTTAGTTACTGTGGCAAGTGATTGACCGACAGCTTGTGGTGAACCTGATCCGATTACTGTATTCAATCGACCTGCTACTGATCTTGTACCAGTAATAAGATTAATATCAGAATCATCTGAATCATTTACACTAGTTGCTGGTAGTACTGTATCTAGTTGTGCAATAGACGGCGCAACATTGATATTTGATATGCTCTTAATACCACTAATAGTCTGATCACTCTCTAAAAGAGATTCAGATTGCAGCTTGCTTACATTAGCAGCTTGCAGTGCCTTCTCTCCGACTATAATAAAGTTAGAGTTCTTGAATGCAGTTAATAACGTTAGATTAACATCTGTCTTATCAATACTCATCCAAAAGTCTCCAGAATTTGTTTAGCATTTCCAATTCTATTATCTAAATGTGCTTCTGATGCACCAGGTCTCTCATACTTATCCATAAAAATTTTAGTCGCAACTGCGACATTATCTGCTGCTATTACATCATTATATCCGTAAAAACCAGGCCTTTGAGTTTTAAAGTCCCAATGAAAAAACTGTAATTGAGTTAATAAAGCTTCGTCATCAGATGCTTCACGAGCTTCCCATCGTAATCTTCTGTCATTAGCCCATGCTGTTAGCTCTTGCTTCCTTAATGCCTTAGGTCCTGGATTCCATTGCGCAATACCATATGACTTTGAAACATCATTTATTGCAGCTGGGCTTATACCTTGACCTTCTTCCTGAGATTCTTGCATGAAATTACCAAGTATTGCAGCAGCTGCGATTGGTCTGTATCCATTACTGATTAAGAAGTTAAATGCTTTTTCTACGTTTTTTGTACCTACTAATCCTTTGGTATATGCAATAGAACCTTTATTAGGTATTTCAGAATTATTTGAGTTATCAGGTTGTAGCTCTTTTGTTGATACTTCTGGTGCATCATTATTTTTTGATACTTCTTGGTCTTTATCTCTAATTTCTAGTCTTGGCATTGAACCTAAAATCATAGGCTGCTGTGACACATCGCCATCTGTAAAAATGCCAAATACCAATGCACCAGGTTTTAAATTTGGATTTCTACCTAATCCGCTTACACCATCTTCAGTTGTAGGTATCATTACAGTAGCCCATGGTAATGATGACTCAGGTACTTCGTCTAAATTTTCACCATGTACACCGTAAATTCTAACTCGAACCCGACCTAAGTGTAAAGGATCTGAAATACATTCGCATATTCCCATGAACCATCTCATGTTATCGCCATAAAATTTACTCATAAGTCTGAATACCCAACTGGACTAATAGCAATAGTTTCATCTGTTGAATTAGTTAGTTTGCTACAAGTTAAACCCATAGTATATTTATTATCCGTAAACATATGTTTTGTTTGTAGAACAATGTAAGGACCGCTTGCTACTTCATCAATTACTCCTGCATTGTGCTTAGGTAAATTAATTAGTATTTGTTCACCTACCATGACTACATCATTTAAATAATTTAACACTCCAGGTAAAACGATATTTATTTTTTTCTTTTCTAAAGCTGCAATAAGAGAATTAGATTTCATTTTATTCATATGTTTTTCAATATCTGCTTCATCATGATATCCAAGTTCATCTGCAGTTGTATAATTAACTAAGTTAAAAATTACGTTAGGGTTATACTCATTAAGTTTTTTATCATTAAATGTAAAATCTTTATTAAAAATAGAATTATCTTTAGCATCTAATATTTCTGTAATATTAAACCTAGTATTTTGATTTCTTTGATTAGTACTAAGATTTAATGTATTATATTGATTTTGTACTGCACCTTTTAATAATAATTCTGCAGTGTCATTAGCACCTAACTCTTCATAGCCTTCTATATTAGTTAATTGTTTTTTTCTATCAGCATTAAAATTTTGAGCAGTGCTATAAGTAAATGGAATCTTATTAATTGGTTGTGTTTCTATTATATCAGATAAACTTTTCATTCTAATCTTGTCGTCGTTTAACGAGGCATAAACAAAAAATGGATATCCGTTTCTATCACATGATCTTTTTCTTATATTGTCTATAATGTGGAAAGGTGAAATAAATGGAGAAATATATGTAAAAGGAGCCTGAGCAGCTTCTTTACCAATTAAATTTAGCTCTTTGTTAAATTCAGCAGAAAGAATGTTTTTTATTATCTCATGAGGTTTACCGCTATATGCTCTTGAAATTTTATTTAGTACATCAGTAAAAAAAGATTCTTCTGCAATATAAAAATTATATGCATGTCCTGATTCACCTATTTGAACTTTACCTATAGTTCTAGTAATAATAAATTTTCTAGTAAATACATATTCAAATTCAGATGATATTATATTTAGTTCAAGTCTTTCAGTACCATCCATCTGCAACTCTTGAAAAATATTTTGTGTATCAGCACATAATATCTGACCTGCAGTATAAGGTACATTTACTGATTCATATAATGATAATTCTAAAATTGATAATGATATATCAACTTCTATACCCTTTTCGGGTATACTTAAGATTACTTCTCTAAATTCGAATTCACTTGACGATGTTACTATTGACATTATTTTAATGCTTTATTAAATTCTGAGTATATTTGATTTATTATATCTGGTTTTATTATTCTAATTCTTTTTCTATTTTCATTCTCTGCTATAAAGCGATCCGAAAATGTAATAGGAGTTACAAGAGAAGGAGTCACTTGTAATGGATCTATGTCTACATAATTACCGTTTGCATCTTCATAATGATGTACTGCATCATATTGTCTACCAAATGCCTGTACATTTATTGTATCAGGATTAAAGAAACCAAAACCAGCTTCAACTGCTTCTGATTTCTGAAATGTAAAACTATTTTCTACATTTACAATAATTTGACCAAGATCAGGATGAGTCTGAACAATATCACCGAACGCTCCGCTCTTCTTACCAGTAGCACGATTACCTATTTTAAAATCACTTTTAAACCAATTATCAAGTGTACGAATAAATTGATGAGGATAATACTTCTCCATTTGTGTAAATACTTCTTGTGCGGTAAGAGGCCAACCTTCTTCTCTGATATTATCATTAACATAATAGAATAACCAATAATAACGTATGTCACCATATAGTTTATATGATAATGTATCGGCTCTTTCGCCATCTAATATTGTATAGTCTGCATATGACGTAATATCATCTTTTACTTGATCTATTATATCGACGTATGTACCTAGTTTCTGAAATATTACAGGATCTAATTCATTGCCAAATCTATAAAATACTGATGGAAAGTTTGCAAAATGAGGCATTAGCTTAAATCTCCTGCGTTAGGGTTACCTACTCTACCCTTGCCAAGGTGTTCTCTTTCTCTGGCTATATCAAGTTTATTCAGTGGTCTATATTCTATAAATTTTAAATTTAATGTAGCATCATGAAATCTACCATTATCATAAAAAGACATACCACTAGTATTATATGTAACATCTACTGATTGTAAGTATGCCGGTAAAAATCTAGTAATTATATTTTTATAATCTTTTAAAGTTCCATCTGGCTTAGTAAGTGTATACAAAGCTTTTATTTTCATGAGATTAGGAAATCTATATGCCATAGATATCTGCCCAGTTCCAAGTTCTTCAGGTAATTGTTCAGTCCTAAAAAAGTCTATAATATTTTCTATTTCAATAGATTCTCTTTCACTAGTAGGTATGAGTTGAAATGAAAAGCTCCATTCTCTTATATTGACTTGTTTAAAAATCGATCGTGTGTTTGGACTAATCTGCAATCGTGTAGCGTTTGTTACTCCGGTGGCGGCTTGACTACTTACTCTACTTGCAATTTTATTAGCTATTAATGATCCTAATTCTTTTGAAGCATTACCACTAACAAAATCCATAACACCTCCAGCTGCTCCACTAATACCTGCATTAGTAATTCCAGCAAGTGTAGCGCCCCCACCCGCAATTGCGGCCGATATAGTTCCTCCTACTACACCTAAGCTTTCAGGTCCAACAGAAACATTTTCCATTTGTTGTATACTCATAGGCATATACAGATAGGCTCTTTGTGATAATTCTTGGCCAAAGTCATCATTATATACTACTGGTTCTATTGTTTTTAGATCTGCTAATATATCTTTATCTTTAACAACCCTTCTTTGTAATCTATCACGTTCTTCTTTTGGTACTATTCCAGAATTTGCAGGCGCAGCATTGAGATCTGCTTCGTTCACTCGATCACCTAATCCAAAAGTACTTGTTGCGGCATTGCCAATTTTATTAAATATGCCTAAATCTAAGGCACCAAATTTACTAATTGTTTGTCCATCTACCTTTATTGGTATAAACTCTAAAACAGCCTTATAATCATGATTTGCTAATCCTACTGCTTCATCTGCTACACCATAACCAATACCTAGTGGGTATTCATAAATATACTTATTACCTTCAGTAATATACCAATCCACATTAGTTGATTCTTTTGTCATATCGTTACCTATAAATAAACATTTACACTATTTATAACAATTTTCATGGCTTACTCTGGCAAATTCAAACCTAAAAACCCTAAAAAGTACAAAGGAGACTTCACTAACATTGTATTTAGATCAATGTGGGAGAAGTATTGTTTTAAATGGTGCGATGAGAACAGTGATGTAAAGTCATGGTCTAGTGAAGAGACAGTCATACCATACTTATATGAAGTAGATAAAAAATATCATCGATACTTCATGGATTTAAAGATTACATTTAAGTCAGGACAAACTATTCTTGTAGAGATTAAACCGTCGAATCAGACAGTTCCTCCCGTGTACCCGGGTAGAAAGACAAAGAGGTATATTACCGAAGGTCTGACTTATGTAAAGAATCAGAACAAATGGAAAGCTGCACAACGATTTGCAAAAGATCGAGGATACACTTTTCATATATGGACTGAGCATACTCTTGATCAGATGGGTATTATGCCAAAATCTAGTAAGCCACTTAAACCTTATAAACGTAAAAAATCGTTATAAATAGATGCATGGTACAAAACAACTTATTTTCAGATTTAGAGATTGCAGCATTCCGAGCAGGTATAACTCCGCGGACCAAAGAATCAATCGCATGGTTTCGTAGAAAAGCTTCTCAATTAGGTACAGTCACCGGTGGTACAATCTTTAGAGATGAGCAAGTTAAGATGCAGGCTTCGTTACGTAATCCATTAGGTAACATGTATATGTTCTATTACAATGCAAAGCATAGAGAAAAGCTACCATACTTTGATGCATTCCCACTTGTAGTTATAACATCACTTGCCGAAGGTGGATTCTATGGTATGAATCTACATTATCTACCTCCACCGTTAAGAGCTAAAGCACTTAATGGATTAATGGGCAGTGACGGATTACCAGCAAAATATTATAGACCTACTATTCACAGATACCTAACATCACAAGTAAGAAGCAAGTTTGCATTAATCGATAAACCAGAATGGGAAATAGCAACCTTTTTACCAGCTGCACAATGGAGAGGTGCTGGTGTCGGTAAAGTATATCAAGATTCAAGGAGCAAAATAAGAAATGGCTAGCATAAATGAATTAAAAGGCCTTGCATCACGTAAGGGTGGTTTTGCGCAATCTAGTCAATACTTGGTTAAATTACCAAGTCTAGGCTTTTTTGATTCTAGAGAATTAAACCTATTATGTAAAATGACTGCAATACCAGGTAGACAGATACTTACAAGTGATAGAAAAATAGGAATTAAAGATACTAAAGTAGCATATGGTTATGCATTAGATGCATTGTCTATGACATTTCAAGTAATGAATGATTATGGAGTTAGAACATATTTTGAAGTTTGGCAAAATAGTATAATCAATCAAGCAACTCAAACTCCGAATTATAAATCAGAATATTCTCACGACGTACAGATTGTACAATTAAGAAAAGGTGTAGGTATTGATACTGACTTAAAGCTAGGACCTTTTATATTAGATATTGATATATTTAAATCAGCGAATGTAGTATATGAATGCACGTTATTGAATGCTTTTCCTACTACAATAACTGAGTCGCAGTTATCACAAGATGGTGGTTTAGTGGAGCTAACAGTTAATTTTGAGTATGATAATTGGAGAAGTTCTAGGTTTCGTAATAATCCTGATACTAGAAATATAAGAGCTCTAGGAACACTAATAAATACAGTAAATAATATTATAAATTAATGAGGTTATATTATGGCATTGCCAAAACTGAATGATACGCCTAAATACAGCGTAACAATACCATCTACACAAGCGACGGTTAGGTTTAGACCGTTCTTAGTAAAAGAAGAAAAGGTATTGCTCTTAGCTATGGAATCGGATGACTCTAACGATATCATATTAGCAATATTAGATACTATATCGGCATGTGTTGCTGATAACATTGATGTAAAAAAATTAACTACTTATGACATTGAATATTTGTTTACACAAATAAGATCTAAATCAGTAGGTGAAACAACGACAGTAGGTATCGAATGTGAATCTTGTAAAGAGTCAAATCAAGTAACAGTTGATATTAATTCTATTCAGGTGCAAGGACTAGATAAAGTAAATTACAATATATCATTATCAGCTGACATGGAATTAGAATTAAAGCATCCAACTTATACTGATATAGTTAATGATCCTGCAATAAATGAAAATAATCCTACTGAAACTTTATTTGCTATGATTAGACATTGTATGAAAAATCTAAAAACAGAAGATCAAATAATAAATTTAGAAGATGAAACTGCAGAAAATATAGACGAGTTTGTTGGAAGTATGAACACAGAACAATTCGATTCTGTTAGTAAGTTTGTTGATAGCGTACCAATTATGCAATATGATGTAGAATTTGATTGTAAGTGTGGCCACCATAATAAGAAAGAGCTGAGAGGTATCCAATCTTTTTTCTGATTTGTCTATCTCATACAGATCTCACATCGCATTATAGCACGATCTTTCAATTAATGCAACATCATAAATATTCATTGAGTGAGATAGACGGAATGATACCATGGGAAAAAGAAGTCTATATTAGTATGCTACTAGATTTTATTAGAGAACAAAAAGAAGAAGCAGCGAGACAACGCAATGGTTAAAACTACCAATTCGAATTTAAGAAGCTCAGGTCTTGACGCAGTCGTCGAGCAGTTAAAGATTAATAATAAGCAGTCGTTACAACAAACCGATGCTATTAATAATTTAATATCTGATAATCAAGCTGCAAGGACTCGAGAAAAAAAAGAGCTTGTTGCAGAGCGAACTTTAGAACAGCGTAAAGAATCATTAGCAAAAAAATCAAGACTAGAAGCTTTAAGAGAAAGAAAACCATCAGGTATTACTGGATCATTTACACGTGGATTAATAGGTGGTACAGCATATGGTGCATTAGGCGCAGGTTTAGGTGGCATGGGCATGGGTGCAGGCATAGGAGGTTTACTTCGAGGTGCAGCTGGTTTAGCCGGTAAAGGATTATTATTTGGTGGATTAGTTACTGCAGCTAATAGTATGATACAAGGCGTTTTAGACCGTACCTTTGATAATATTAAACCAGAAGATATGGGGTTTGACGACGAAGCAAGAGCAAGAGAGAAACTTACAGGTGGTATGAATGCTGCTATCGCTCTAAAATTTTTAGGAGCTCGAGGCCGTGTAGCTTTATTAACTGGTATTGGTTTAGCTTTTTCTGATCAGATAACAGACTTTATCAGTAATAGACTTGGCACTGATAGATTAACTGCACCAGATTGGATGCAAAAAACATTTGGATTAACTGAAGATCAACTAACTATTGACTTAAAAGATGGTAAAGTTGCTGCTGCAGTTGGAGCAGCTGTAAGTTTAATTGCAGGTCAAATAGCAATCTGGGCTTCTAAACAAGCAGGCGTTGCAGTAAAAAACTTTGTATTTGGTGAACCAAAAGTATCATTGGATAATAAACGTGGCTTTGATCCAAAGTTACAAGCACCTAAGGTAACCACTAAATTAAACACGTCAAAGCTTTCTAATTTAGCAACTGCTGTCGATGATGCTCCTAAGCTAGCAAATTTTCAAAGTCAATTATTACAATTACAAAAATCTGGTCAAAAACTTGGCGGTGGTTTATTTATGCCTGAGGGTGCCACAAGACCATTATTACCTTCAACAACAGTTCCAGGAAAAAAAGTATTTGCTACTAATGCTCAAATACAGAAAGCTTTAAATGAATCTGCTCAAGAAATAGCTGATGCTAAAAAGCGAATATTAACAGCAGAAAAAAGATTTCCAACTAATAGTTCAACCTCAAGAATAGGTAGTCTAGCAAATGCTGCTAGGGGCCCTCTCAGTAAAACACTTAGCTTTGGACTTAAATCATCCGGACCATTATCAACTGCCTATACTGGTATATTAGGTGTATTAGACAAGGAAAGAATAGCAGCAGGACAAGGTTCTACATTTAGAACAGTTAGTGGTATTGGTGAAGGGGCGACAGGATTATTAGACTTCATAGTAAATGGCACATATGGTTTAGCTATGAAAGGCGTCAACTTAGGATTTGAAAAAGCTGGTGCTGATATTAGATTTCAAGATACATTTGATTATACAGGTGCTTTTAGAAATTTTACATTTTCTCTACACGATAATCTATCAGATGCGTTATCAAAAACTGAAAAAGAGATATCAGATCTAACACTCGGTGGATCTAATTTACAAGGTGGTAATTTTTTATTTACTAATGATCAGATTACTGGCGATACAAATATAGGTACTAATAACTTTAGTATGAATAGTAATCCACTAGGATTTGTGAATCCATACAGTGAACTTAAATAACACTGTATGGATCTTTATTATTATTCAGCGTTTGCTAAACGAGCGAAGTAGCTCATAGTGTCTTCTTCGCCTTCTTCCGATACCTGCTCAGCAGTTACCGGTTCTCTTGGTTCCTGTGGAATATGAGGATTAAGAACAGC
>Ga0233397_1000551_pt1 | contig 18623 bp, 14 predicted proteins | sample 35DmetaG_FD_189957 | JGI IMG/M metagenome (GOLD analysis project Ga0233397, IMG submission 189957) | Seawater microbial communities from Monterey Bay, California, United States - 35D | ecosystem: Environmental > Aquatic > Marine > Coastal | place: USA: California | collected 2016-10-20
GTGGTTTCACAAAACAACAACAGTACTGAAATTGCTATCTCTACTCAAGGATTAACTAGTGGAATTTATATCGCTAGAATCACTACAGAGCAAGGAGTTAAAAGTGTAAAATTAATTAGAGAATAATCTCTTATATAACTCTTTTAAAAAGCCTCGAATTTTCGAGGCTTTTTTATTTTTAGTAAATTCACAATAAAAACCCTATGAACTTGAAAATAAAAATGAACAATGTACTGTTCTTAGACATTGAAACGGTTCCTCAAAAAGAAAATTGGTCTGAGGTGCCAGAAATAACAAAAGAATTATTTTCAAAAAAAACTGCTTATCAACGTAAAGAAGAAATTACTCCAGAAGATTTTTATGAACGTGCTGGTATTTGGGCAGAGTTTGGTAAAATTATCTGTATTTCTGTAGCGTATTTTACCAATGTTACACAAGAAAGAAATTTACGTGTTACCTCTTTTAGTGGAGATAACGAAAAGCAAATTTTAATACATTTTAAGCAACTCTTAGACACACATTTTAATAAATCGTATCATATATTATGTGCGCATAACGGAAAAGAGTTCGATTTCCCTTATATCGCAAGAAGAATGATTGTGCATCAAATTGAGTTGCCTGCAAAATTAAATTTATTTGGTAAAAAACCCTGGGAAGTACCCCATTTAGATACTATGGAGTTATGGAAATTTGGAGACTTTAAACACTACAGTTCTCTTCAATTATTAACTTCAATTTTAGGAATTCCATCTCCAAAAGACGATATAGATGGTAGTGAGGTTGCAAGGACCTACTATAAAGATAAAAATCTAGAGCGAATTGTTAGTTATTGTGAAAAAGATACTATAGCTGTTGCTCAATTATTAATACGTTTTAATAATGAAAACTTAATAGAAGAGAAGGAAATTATAAAAGTTTAATCTTCTAATTTCATCGAAAGCTCAAGCCATCTTTCCTCTTTTTCTTCAAGAGAAGAAAGCACCTGTTGTAATTCCTCTGATTTTTCTTTAATATCATTTTGAGTAAGTTCTTCATTTAAAAAAGAGGATTCGATGGCTTTCTTTTTACGAACTAGTCTCTCTATGTCTTCCTCTAATGAACCAAATTCTTTTTTCTCAACAAATGATAACTTGGTTTTATTAGTTGGAGAAGATTTTTTTTGTTGTTTTTCAATTTTTATAGCTTTTTCTTTTGGTTTTGAATCTTCATATGCTCTGTAGTCTGAATAATTTCCTGGAAAATTTTCAACAATTCCGTTACCTCTAAAAACAAACAAAGAATCTACAATTTTATCCATAAAGTATCTGTCGTGCGATACTACAATTAAATTTCCTGGAAAATCTAGCAAGAAACTTTCTAAAACATTTAAGGTGACAACATCCAAATCATTAGTGGGTTCATCTAGAATTAAAAAGTTTGGATTTTGAATTAAAACAGTACAGAGATATAATCGTTTTTGTTCTCCACCACTTAATTTTTCAACAAAATCATATTGTTTTTTCTTGTCAAAAAGAAAACGTTCCAATAACTGAGAAGCAGAAATTCGTTTTCCTTTGGTTAGAGGAATTTCTTCACCATATTCTTTAATCACTTCAATAACTTTTTGGCCCTCTTTTACAACAATTCCTTTTTGAGTATAGTAGCCAAACTTTACAGTTTCACCAACAACTACTTTCCCAGCATCAATGGGTTCTTTGTTTGTAAGGATATTTAAAAAAGAGGATTTACCAGTTCCATTTTTTCCAATAATTCCAATACGTTCTCCTTTTTTAAACACATATTCAAAGCCATCTAGAATTTTTAAATCGCCAAATGATTTTTTTAGTTTGTGAAGTTCTACGATTTTACTTCCCAAGCGTTTCATATTAATTTCTAACTGAACGGAATGATCTTGTCTTCTTTTATGTGCTTTTTCTTTGATTTCAAAAAAATCATCAATTCTAGATTTAGACTTTGTTGTTCTAGCTTTAGGTTGTCTTCGCATCCAATCTAACTCTTTCTTAAATAGATTTTTTGCTTTATTAGTTGAGACAGCTTCTTGTGTAATTCTTTCTTCTTTTTTTTCTAAATAATAGGAGTAGTTCCCTTTATATTTATACAATTCACCATGATCTAATTCTACAATTTCATTACAAACTCTTTCTAAAAAATAACGATCATGAGTTACCATAAAGAGGGTGATTTTTTCTTTCTTAAAATAATCTTCAAGCCATTCAATCATTTCTAAATCTAGATGGTTTGTTGGTTCATCTAAAATGATTAAATCAGGTTTGTTTATTAGTAAAATTGCAAGACTAAGTCTCTTTTTCTGCCCTCCAGATAGCTTACCTACTTTGAGAGATAAGTTGTTTAGTTTTAGTTTTGATAGTACTAATTTATATTGAGTTTCAAAATCCCAAGCATTGTTTTGATCCATTAGATCAAAAGCTTTTTGGTAGTTTTCTGAGTCTTCGGGATTTTCTAGTGCTTTTTCATACTGCTTTATGATGGGTAAAATTCTGTTTTCAGTAGCAAATATAGTTTCCTCTATGGTAAGATGTTTGTCAAAAATTTGATGTTGAGATAAGTAAGCAACCTGAATATCTTTTCTCTGTATAACTTGGCCTTTGTCTGGAATATCTAATCCTGCAATAATATTTAATATAGATGTCTTTCCAGTCCCATTTTTTGCAACAAAAGCAACCTTTTGGTTTTTATTGATTCCAAACGAAATATTACTAAATAAGGTTCTATCTCCATAAGATTTAGAGATATTTTCTACTGAAATATAATTCACAAAAATAAATTTCAACAAAGGAACTAAAAAATACTGAGTAGAACACCTCGGTTATCATTAAATTAGTATTGTTTAATCCAAAACTTGTATAATTTTTTCTTTAAAAATAGCCATATAAAAAAACCTAGATAAAGTTATCTAGGTTTAAATTTCACAACAATTTTTTCCTTAGTTATATATTATAATAGAGGTAAAAAATATCTAACACTATAAGAAATAATTATAAAGTAAATATATTTACTAATTAAAGTTTATACAATACCCAGAATTAATGAATTTTTTAAATACCTATTTATGGGGATGTAATTATAAAAATTATTTTGATGTTTATGGATCTCTTAATGTATATTGCTTAATATGTTACAAGTAAAAAATCTATCCATAAAGTTTTTATCTCATGAAAATGAAATTGAAGTTGTAAAAAAGATTTCTTTTGATTTAGGTGTTAATAAAATTTTGGGTATCGTGGGAGAATCTGGAAGTGGAAAATCGGTAACATCTCTTGCAATTCTGGGATTATTATCTAAAAATGCAATTTTAGAAGGAGAAATTTTTTTTAATGAGAAAAATCTTGTTGCACTATCCAATAAAGAGTTTGAAAAAATTAGAGGGAAGAAGATTGGAATGATTTTTCAAGAACCTATGAGTTCTTTAAATCCCACAATAACTTGTGGGAAACAAGTTTATGAAGTTTTAAAACAACATACAGACTTAAATAAAAATGAAATTTTTAAAGAGGTAATTGCCCTTTTTGAAAAAGTAAAACTACCACTGCCTGATAGAATTTTTAAGGCTTACCCTCATCAGTTAAGTGGAGGTCAGAAGCAACGTGTAATGATCGCTATGGCTATTGCTTGTAAGCCAGATTTATTAATCGCTGATGAACCTACCACGGCTTTAGATGTTTCAGTTCAAAAAGAAATTATAGCACTCCTAAAGGAATTACAAGTGGAAAATAAAATGAGTGTTCTTTTTATCTCACATGATTTACCACTAGTTTCTGAAATTGCAGACAATGTAATTGTCATATATGAGGGAGCAATTATTGAACAAGGGAAAACCAAAGATATTTTTAGAACTCCCCAAAAACAATATACTAAAGGACTTATTAATTCTAAACCTAGTCTTTCAAAAAGATTTAAAAAACTTCCAACAGTTTCTGATTTTATAGAAAAAAATACTTTTCCAGAAATATACTCTACATTAGAAAGAAATCAATTTCATCAAAAACTTTACGATGCTAAACCTTTACTTGAAATAGTGAATCTAAAAAAATATTTTGAAAGTCGTAAAGGGTTCTCTAAAAATGCTACTATTAAAGCAGTTGACGATGTGTCTTTTAAATTATATGAAGGAGAAACATTAGGTTTGGTTGGAGAATCTGGTTGTGGAAAGACTACATTGGGAAGATCTATTTTACATTTAGAAGAAATCACGTCTGGGAAAATATTTTATAAAGGGAAAGATATTACAGTTCTTTCTAAACCAGAATTGGTAAATTTAAGAAAGGAGATCCAAATTATTTTTCAAGATCCATTTTCGTCGTTAAACCCTAGAATATCAATTGGAAATGCAATTATTGAACCTATGACAGTTCATAAAATTTTACCTTCATATACAGATCGAAAATTATACGTTTTAGACTTGTTAAAAAAGGTTGGTTTGGAAGAAGATCATTTTAATAGGTACCCTCACGAATTTTCTGGTGGTCAAAGGCAAAGAATAGGAATTGCGAGAGCTATCGCATTAAATCCTAAAATAATTATTTGTGATGAGTCGGTTTCTGCTCTGGATGTGTCTGTTCAAGCACAAGTTCTTAACCTCCTCAATGAATTAAAAAAAGTATTTAATTTCTCCTATATTTTTATTTCACATGACTTGTCTGTTGTTAAATTCATGTCAGATCAATTAATTGTTATGAATCAGGGGAAAATTGAAGAAATTAATGATTCAGATGAAATATATAGCGCCCCTAAATCTTCCTACACAAAGAATTTAATTGCTTCTATTCCCAAAGGGATTTAAGATGTTTCTCATTTTTCAATTCCTCAATTAGTAGTATATTGCACTATATAAAAAATGCAAAGAAAAACATGAAAATTATAGTCCCTATGGCCGGAATTGGTTCTCGTTTGAGACCTCATACCTTAACAATTCCCAAACCCTTAACAGTAATAGCAGGAAAACCAATTGTACAAAGATTAGTTGAGGATATTACTGCTGTTGTAAATCAATCTATTGATGAAATTGCATTTATCATTGGACCCTCCTCAAAGGGATTTCCTGCAAATACAAAGGATAAATTAATAAGAATAGCTGAAGAATTAGGAGCAAAAGGATCTGTTTTTGTTCAAGAAGAGGCTTTGGGTACTGCACATGCAATTTTTTGTGCAAAAGATTCTCTTTCTGGGCCTTGTGTTGTTGCATTTGCAGATACACTTTTTAAAGCAGATTTTACTTTAGATGCTAACGCAGATGGTGCCATTTGGGTTAAGCAAGTAGAAGATCCTAGTGCTTTTGGAGTTGTGAAATTAAATGAGGGTTATATTACAGATTTTGTCGAAAAACCTAAAGAATTTGTCTCTGATTTAGCTATTATAGGAATTTATTATTTTAAGGATGGTGATAAACTCTCTGAAGAAATTAAATATTTAATAGATAATGATATTAGACCCTCGGGGGAGTTTCAACTTACCGAAGTTTTAGAAACTTTAAAGCAACAAGGTGCTAAATTTTTACCTGGGAAAGTTGATGTTTGGATGGATTGTGGAAAAAAAGATCCAACCCTAGACACCAATAAAAAAATATTAGGATTTGATTTTGAAAAAGGAATCAATTTAATTGCTGATTCTGTAGTATTAGAAAATTCTAAAATTATAGAACCTTGTTATGTTGGAGAAAATGTAGTTTTAAAAAACACGACAATAGGTCCTTATGTTTCTATAGGAGAATCTAGTTTAGTGGAAAATTCTACACTATCTAACTCCTTAATCCAAACTAACGTAACTATCTTAAATGCAACTCTTGAAAATGCCATGATTGGAAATCATGCTACATTTAATGGAAATTTCACTTCCTTAAGTATTGGTGATTATTCAGAGTTGACTTAAAAAAAAAGAAATGATTAAAAGGATTGTACTTAATGTCTTTTTTGGGCTTTTGTTCAATCCTTTTTTCTCATATTCTCAAGATAGTATACCAAGCGGTATTCTAAATACAGAGGAGAATAATATAAAATTTCAAGAATACTTTTTTAAATCGCTCTCAGAAAAATCAATTAAAAATTATCAAATTGCAATTCAAAACCTAGAGGAATGCAACGCTATTTTTCCAAATAATAAAACTGTCCTTTTTGAGCTTTCTAAAAATTATTTTTTATTAAATAGAACAACAGAGGCATTACAATATATCAATAATGCTTTGCGTTTGGATCCATCAAATTTTTGGATGTTGAAGCATTTAGTAACCATACTAAAAAAAGATAAAAATTATAAAGAAGCAATAAAGACTCAATTAACAATAGCTAAGCAAAATCCTTATCAACGTTTAGAATTGATTTATTTATACTACTTAAATGGTGAATTTATAAAAGCAATGTCCTTAATTGAAATTATTGAAAAAGATCGTGGCTTAACAACAAGATTAAAACGCTTAAAAGTTGAATTGATGTTAAGAAATAAACCTCAAATGGTAGCTTCAAATATAGATAGCTTACCCAAGTTAATTTCAGATTTTGAGCTAAATCCCTCTTCTTTTAATACATTGAAAAAAATATTAGTACTCGCAATTAAAGAAAATATCCCAGCATATTATAATTATAGTAGCTTAGCGATTGATCTTTTCCCTGCACAGCCATTTTCTTATCTTTCGAAAGGAAAAGCTCTGCAGCTTCAAGGAAAGTATCAAGAAGCTATTGATATTCTTGAAATTGGGATAGATTTTATAGTTGAAAACTCTTCGCTAGAAGTTCAATTCTATACTATTTTAGTTAAGTCTTACAGCAGTTTAAATAATACTAGAAAAGCTTTAGAATACAAAAAGAAACTTAAAAATGTTAAAATATAATATGAGATCAACAAGCTGTTTATTTCTTTTTTTAATTCTAATTAGTTCCTGCAAAAGCAAAAAAAATCTTGTTAGAGTAAATCCTAAAGAAGTAAAAAAAATATCGGCTAAAAAAATTATTAAAAAACACAATACACTTTCTTTTGACGCTAAAACATTAAATGCCAAATTAAAAGTTGGCTACGCAGATTATAGTAATGGTAAAAGAAATAAAATAAATTTCACAGTAAATCTTCGTGTGCTAAAAGACTCAGTAATATGGATGAAAGGGTCAAAAATCATTAGTGCTTTTAGAGTAAAAATAACTCCTACATCATTTAGTTATTATTCATTAATTGATAAAAAATATTTTGAGGGTGATTTTTCACTTTTAGAAAAAATACTAGGAGCGAATGTTACTTTCAAACAAGTTCAAAGCTTATTGCTTGGAGAAACTGTGTTAGATTTAAAAAAACAAAAATTTATATCTGAGGTTGATGATGCAAATTACAAGCTAACTCCAAAAAAACAACATGAATTGTATCGTGTGTTTTTTTTATTTGACCCGAACAATTATTCTTTAAAAAAACAGTTACTTAGAACTGATAATAATAAAGCACTGGACATAGATTATAAAAGTTATCGCTTAATTGAAAAACAATTAGTGCCCAAGAAAATTATGATTAATGTTTCACAACCAGAACATTCCACAACCATTATGATTGATTTTAAATCAGTAACTTTAAACAAACAAATTAGTACTCCATATAAAATACCATCTAGTTATAAACCGATCAAACTTTAATGTTTAATAAGCATAAGTACATATCTCTTTTATTTTTCCTTTTTTTAACGCTAACTACGTCTGCACAAAAAAAATCTAGAAAGCAGTTAGAACTCGATCGAAAAAGAATAAAGAATGAAATAAAAATGGTAAATAAGTTGCTTTTTGCTGCAAAAAAAAGCGAAAAAAATGCTCTTGAAGATTTAAAAGATTTGAATCAGAAAATTGCTATTCGAGAACAATATATTTCAACTATTAATTTAGAGGTTGAATCTCTTACTAATGACATAGCTATTTATGAAGATGAGATCAAACAGTTAGATAAAAAACTAATTAAGTTAAAAGAAGACTATGCTGAAATGATATACAAATCATATAAAAGTAAATCTCAACAAAGCAGTACTTTATTTTTATTTTCCTCCAAAAGTTTCTATCAAGCTTATAAAAGAGTAAAATATATGAAACAATATGCTTCCTTTAGAAAAAAACAAGGAGAAGAGGTGTATCTTTTAACAAATAAGTTTTTACGATTAAAAGACTCATTATTAATAAGAAAGAGTTTAAAAGACACCTTATTATCCAATGAAAAGGAACAAAAATCTAAAATTGAAAACGAAAAAGATGATCAGAATAAAATAATTTCTGAATTAAAAAATCAAGAAAAAAAATACAAGAAAAGACTTCGAATAAAACAACAGGAGGAAAGGAAAATTACCCAAAGAATAGATAAAATTATTAAAGAAGCTATTGCTAAATCCAATGCAAAAAAAGGGATAAAAAAGGCAAAAGGGTTCTCACTAACACCAGAAGCTAAAGCATTAGCAGTTAAATTTGAACAAAACAAAGGAAAGCTTCCATGGCCTGTTAAAAGTGGTCTTATTATTAGAAGGTTTGGTAAACAGCCTCACCCAGTGTATTCTGGTAATTATATAAATAGTACAGGAATTCATATTGCTACCCAAAAAGGGTCTAATGCCATGGCTATTTTTAATGGAGAAATTTTAGCAATACAGACTCAGTCGGAAGGAAAAAAATCGGTTTTAATTAGACATGGAAACTATATTTCTATATACAACAATTTAGAAAGTGTATATGTTAATGATGGACAAAAAATAAAAACAGGACAACCATTAGGAAAAATCTTTACCGATAGAATTACAGGAAAAACCAAGCTAATTTTTGTTTTGTCTAAAAACACTACTCGATTAAATCCCACAAGTTGGATTCTGAAAATCAACTAGTTTATAAATAAAGCCTTTAATTCTGTTGCCTCATTAGGTTTCATTTTTCCTGCTAAAACTAAACTTAATTGTTTTCTTCTTAAGGCACCGTTAAAACGTTCTTTTTCTAGTTCTGTTTCAGGAATTATTTGAGGAATTTCAACAGGTTTACCGGTTTCATCAACTGCAACAAAAGTGTAAATTCCTTCATTTACTTTAGTCTTTAGGCCAGACTGTCTATCTTCAATCCAAACATCTACATATATTTCCATAGATGACTTAAATGCTCTAGAAACTTTTGCTTCAATTGTTACTACACTCCCTACAGGAACAGATTTAGAAAACACAACTTGGTTTACTGAAGCCGTAACTACTATTCTTCTAGAGTGACGACGTGCAGCTATACTACAAGCCCTATCCATTCTTGCCAATAGTTCCCCCCCAAAAAGATTGTCAAGGTAGTTTGTTTCCCCGGGCAATACCAGATCAGTAAGAATAGTCAAAGACTCACTCGGTTTTTTTGCTGTCATTTATGAAATTTTATGCAAAGATATACAATCAAAAAAGATTGATTATAAAAACAAGGGATAGAGGTTTTGAATTACTCGAATTTTTTAACTAATAACCAGGCGTCTTTGGAGTCAATTTTTCTTATGTCTGCAAGACTTTGAAATGCATCAGACTTTTTGTAAAAAGAAGCATAGGCAACTTGTGTTAGCCCCCATTTGTTAGTTCCTAAAATAGTTGCATTAAATCCTTTTGAATTAAGTTGGTTTACTTTTTTATGAGCATTTTCCACAAATTGAAATGCCCCAGCGATAACGTGAAAAGATTTTGGGACTTCTTTATTTACATTTAATTCTATAGTTTCTAAAGGATTTTCAATAACAAATGTTGCAGTTTGAATTTTTTCCTCTAGTTTTTTCTGATCCTTAGCAAAGTTTAATTGCTCTTGCTTATTTTCATAACCTGTCCAACCCACATATGACAATGAAAGTAAAACTAAAGCCGTAGCTGCATATTTAATAAATAGAGGTACTTTTCTTTGACTCTTTTTAGCAGTAACAAGAGGAATCACTTTTTGAACTGTTCGAACAATAGCGGTTGATTCTGTTGGAGCTAATCCAAAGGAGGACTTTAAGTAATTTATGGTATTCGTTGGATTAAAAATTAATTGATTTTTATCATTCATAGAAAATGAACCAATATTTTTAATATCTACAGAAGAAGTTTTAATTAATTTATTCCAACGAGAGACAGTGTCTTTAATTTTAGCTGATGCTTGATCAAAAGAAATATTTTCTGATGAAGCAATATAATTAGCCAATAAGCCATCGTTATGAATAAGATTAACATTAAAACCTATTTGTTTCGTTGGTGGATAAAAAGTGTTTGAATCTTGGTGAATTTTGGCACTAATTTTATTGGTAACAAAACCTCCAAAGTTTGGAATGATAACACAATCATATCTGTATAATAAGTCTTTAATGTAGTCTTCTATAGCCATAATAACAAATATAAAAAATTAAATAAAAGAAGCATAAAAAGCCTACAATAATTATCAACAATATATTTGTATATTGGAAATAAAAAAATTGCATCTTGATAGAAGAAGAAATTCTTGCGCTTTTGCGTTTGCAAAAGACTCCTATGATTGGAGATATTTTAGCAAAAAAACTTATTGCTCATGTAGGCTCTGCTGCTGATGTTTTTAAAGAGAAGAAATACATTCTCCAAAAAATTAATGGGATCGGTAAGTTTACAATTGAAAATTTATTTGATAATTCTAATCAGCGTTTGGCCGAGCTAGAATTTAAATACATACAACAAAATAAAATTCAATATTCTTATTTTTTAGATAATGATTATCCTAAAAATTTAAAACATTGTATAGATGCCCCAATATTATTTTTTAAAGATGGGTCTATTGATTTTTCAAACGATAAAATTATTTCTATAGTAGGCACTCGAAGAATGACTAATTATGGGAATAGTTTTTGTGAAAAACTAATTGATGAACTAGCGGTTTACAATCCAATTATTGTAAGTGGTTTTGCATATGGGATTGATATTTGTGCGCACAAAAGTGCCATAAAAAACAACTTACAAACCATCGCAGTTTTAGCTCATGGATTGGAGAAAATGTATCCAAAAGCTCATGTTAAATACATTCATAAGGTAAATGCGAGAGGTGGTTTTATAACAGAGTTTTTTCACAATGAAGCTCCAAGGCGTGAAAATTTTCTAAAAAGAAATAGAATTGTAGCAGGCTTATCTAAAGCAACAATAGTCATAGAATCTGCATATAAAGGAGGTTCTTTAGTGACAGCAGATATTGCAAATTCATATGATAGAGATGTGTTTGCATTGCCAGGAAGAGTTAATGACATCATGAGTCAAGGATGTAACGATTTAATCTACAGAAATAAAGCACATTTACTACAATCATCCGAGGATGTTGTAAAAATGCTCAATTGGGATATTTCAAAAGCAATTATTCCTAAACAAACAAGATTATTTTCAGACCTCACCTCTAATGAACAAAAAATAGTTGATTTTTTGAAATTAAAAGAACAAGCAGTAATTGATTCAATTGCACTTGATACACAGATTCCGTTGAGCCAATTGGTTACAATATTATTGCAGTTAGAGTTAAAAAATATAGTAAAACCTTTTCCTGGAAAGATATTTAAATTGTCTAATTAAAAAGATTATACATTACATTTGAGTGTAATTTGTATCAGATGGCACTAGAAAAAAAATTAATGTCTAAAAAAAAGCCAACATTTCCTATCAATAAAATGTTGGACGAGTATTTAAAGAAGTACAATAGAAACTTAAAAATATCAATTTTTTACGATGATTTGCTTCGTTTTCAAGGGTCTGTTATAGTTTATGATAAGAATGAAAAAGATACTTTATGGGTTAGAACATATTATTCAGAATATGACAGAGAAGAAATAGACGCTAGTTTAAAAAAAATCTATACCATACTTCACTCAGATGGAGGAAACGAAACTATACCATTTCTAAATGTAGATGCCATTGATTATTGCACTTTCGGGAACTCAAAACCTTTTAGAATAAAAATTAGAAATGTTTTAAATGACAATTACACGTATTTCTATGTAAAAAAAGCAGATGCTTCTAGAATATACGGTTTAGAATTAGAACATATTTTATCTCCACATAATCTAAATTTCTTAGTCTATAAAGACACTTTAATTGAAGAACATATTTCAGGAATTCCAGGAGATGATTTTATAAAAGAATTTCTGCCCAAACTTACGGAATCAGAGAAATCACAGATTGCTAAAGAATTTGTGAAATTTAAAGAGAGATGTTTAGTTCGATTGCTTGGAGATATGCGTTCGTATAATTATGTAATTATACCAACTCATGATTTTGATAAAATTATATACAAAATCAGAGCTATAGATTTTGATCAACAATCTTTTGAAGGAAATTTAAAAGTTTATGATTTACAATTTTTAAAAGAAAATTTTAAAATTGTTGATATGGTTAACAAAAAATTAGATAAGAATTCAATTACTCAATATAAATTAGAAGAACGTTCTTATATGGCAAAAAGAATAATTTCTTCACCAAGAAGGGCAACTAGTTTAATTAAGTGTATGAAAAGTGATACAATTTCTTTCCCCACTAATGTTCAACTTTTAAAAAAACATTTAATTAAGTATGTTGGAGATGTAAAGTTTAAGGAGTGTAAAAATATGGGTGATATTTTAGAAACAATATTAATTTTTGTGAAACGAAATTATCAAGACGTATTGACGAAGTAATCAACTTCTTTTCTTCACCCTTAAAGTTTCAATTAAAACCGTAGAAATAATTAACAGACCACCCCAAACAGTATTTATTTCGGGAATTTCATTAACAATAAAAAAAGCTATTATTATTCCAAATATGGGTTGAATGCTACTAATAATAGTTGCTGTTGTTGTTGAAAAGAACTTCAGTGAATGTACCATTAAGCTATGACCTATAGCTGTTGTTAAAATTGCGAGTACTAATAAATACGGAAATTGGGATTGCAAATTAGAAACATCCATAAAAAATAATACAGGAATCAAAATAATGGTAATTACAGAAGTTTGATATAACATAAGCATACTCCCATGATAGTGGTTTACATGTTGTTTTAAAATTAAGAGCCTAATTGAATAGCAGAGTGCAGAAAATAACCCAAACAAAATTCCTTTTACATTGGAGCTTTCAAGATTAAATTCTGGAGCCAAAATAAAAACTCCAATTAATACAACACCTCCCAAAACAATATGTATGGGGTTTATTTTTGACTTAAAGAACAAAGGTTCAAGTAGTGCAGTTATGATTGGGAATGTATATAGAGATAGCATTCCTAATGCTACATTTGATAATTTTAAAGCATAGAAATAGGTAATCCAATGAGTAGCCATAAAGAGCGAGCTAATTGTAAGAGGGATATGATGTTTAAAGTTGGAAATTTTAATGCTTATTTTCTTATACCTACAAAATCCATACAAGAAAATCATTGCAATCGCAGAACGAAACCATATAATGACTTCAGAGGGCATTGCAATATATTTACCTAAAACACCAGAGGTACTTATAAAAAGAGTTGCTAAAACTAAATTAGACAGATTTTTATAATAACTATTTTCCATTTTTTAAATGATTGATTATAGTTAAAAAAATTAATTAAAATTTCCAGTAACTTTTTGAAGCCTTTTCAAAGCAACCTCTACAGAATCAATTTTTATAAAAGTAATCAATAATCGTAAACCTATTTTTGTTTGCTTTTCTTTAATTACACATGTTGTGGCATTTTGTTGAACATATTTTAATACTGTTGTAAATGCCTTAGTTTGATAAAATTCACTTTGTTGGTTTGATATAAAATATCCAATCATTCTCTTTTGCTTAAGTACTATCTTTTCTAGGCCTAATTTTTTTGCAAACCATTTTAAACGAACACTGTCTAATAAATCGACAGCCTGAAATGGTAATTCACCAAAACGATCAATTAATCGTTGTTCGTATTGTTGTAATTCTTCTTCAGTTTCTAATGTAGATAATTCATTGTAAAGATTCAGTCGTTCAGTAATTGAGTTGATATAATTATCTGGAAATAAAATTTCAAAATCAGTGTCTATTTGAACTTCTTTTATAAATTCTTTAGGCTTATTTTCTTCTGTGTTATAGAGTTCTTTAAATTCATTCTCTTTTAATTCTTCAATAGCCTCGCTCAATATTTTTTGATAAGTATCAAATCCAATATCATTGATAAAACCACTTTGTTCTCCTCCCAGTAAATCTCCTGCTCCTCGAATTTCTAAATCTTTCATCGCAATATGTAAACCACTTCCGAGATCAGAAAATAACTCTAAAGCTTCTATTCTTTTTCTTGCATCAGTAGTCATCATATGGTAAGGTGGAGTTATGAAATAACAAAAAGCTTTTTTATTTGACCTTCCAACTCTACCTCTCATTTGATGTAAATCCGATAGACCAAAATTATTAGCGTTGTTTATAAAAATAGTATTTGCATTGGTAACATCAAGTCCACTTTCTACAATTGTGGTAGAAACCAGTACATCAAATTCATTATTCATAAACCCTAACATTAGACTTTCTAGTTTTTTACCTTCCATTTGTCCATGACCAACGCCAATATTAGCATTAGGAATTAAACGTTGTAAAAGACCAGCAACTTCTTTTATATTTTCAATTCTATTATGAATAAAAAATACTTGACCACCTCTAGAAATTTCATAAGTAATAGCATCACGTATTAGTTCTTCACTGAAACGAATAACCTGTGTTTCTATGGGATGACGATTTGGTGGTGGTGTTGATATTACTGACAAGTCTCGAGCAGCCATCAAACTAAATTGTAGCGTTCTAGGAATGGGAGTAGCAGTTAGGGTAAGGGTATCTACATTTTCCTTTATTGTTTTTAATTTATCTTTTACTGCAACTCCAAATTTTTGTTCCTCGTCTATAATGAGTAGACCTAAATCTTTAAATTTAATTTTCTTATTAGTGAGTTGATGCGTTCCAATGATAATATCGATACTTCCATCATTAACTCCTTCAATGGCTTCATTTCTTTGTTTGGTTGTTCTGAAGCGGTTCAAATAATCTATTCTAACGGGGAAATTTTCTAATCGTTTTGTAAATGTTTTATAATGTTGAAATGCTAAAATTGTGGTTGGAACTAGAATTGCTACTTGCTTACCATTATCTACTGCCTTAAATGCCGCTCTAATGGCAATTTCTGTTTTTCCAAAACCAACATCTCCACAAACTAATCGATCCATGGGCTGTTCTTTCTCCATGTCGGTTTTTACATCTTGAGTTGCTTTGTATTGATCTGGAGTGTCTTCATATATAAAACTGGCTTCTAGTTCGTGCTGTATATGTGTGTCTGGTCCAAAAGCTAGTCCTTTTTGCATTCTTCTTTTCGCGTATAATTTAATTAAATTATATGCGATTTCTTTCACTCGCTTTTTAGTCTTTTGTTTTATTTTCTTCCAGGCTCCAGAACCTAATTTGTATATTTTTGGTGCTTTTCCATCTTTTCCATTGAATTTAGAAATCTTATGTAAAGAGTGAATACTAACGTATAAAATATCACGATCACCATAAATTAGTTTAATAGCTTCTTGGTTTTTACCCTCTACGTCAATTTTTTGAAGTCCTCCAAATTTTCCAATTCCATGATCAATATGTGTTACATAATCTCCAATATCAAGATTATTTAACTCTTTTAACGTGATGGATTGCTTTTTTGCATAGCCATTTTTTAAACGAAATTTATGATAACGTTCAAAAATTTGATGATCTGTATAACAAACAATTTTTTCTTCTAAATCAATAAACCCTTGATATAGAGGGAATACAATTGTTTGATAATGAACTTCTTTTTTAGCATCTTCAAAAATATCGTGAAATCGTTGAGCTTGTTGTTCATTAGCACAGAAAATATAATTAGTAAATCCTTTGGAGTGATATTCATTTAAGTTTTCAATTAATAAATCAAATTGTTTATTAAATGAGGGTTGTGCTTTAGTAATAAAATCAATTATGGGTTTGTCTCCAGAGGTATAGGTTTCAAAACTAGCAATTGTAAAACCAGACAGTTGATTTTGAATGAAACTACCATTGCAAAATAAATCCATCGGTTTAGCATGGTTTAATGCTTTGGGTAATTCACTAAATGTACTTTCTGCTCTGCTAAATAATTTATCTAATTTCCCAATTAATAAATCTTTATTTTTTAGAAAAATAATAGTATTAGAGGCAATGTATTTCAGAAAATTTACACGTTTTTCTTGAAGTGTTTTATTTTCAACATTAGACATTATACTCGCTTTTTGAAGCTTTTCTTTGGAGAGTTGAGTTTCTACATCAAAAGTTCTAATACTGTCTATTTCGTCTCCAAAAAACTCTATACGAAAAGGTTCATCATTTGAGAATGAGAACACATCAATGATTCCTCCACGAACTGAAAAATCTCCGGGTTCTGTTACAAAATCAACACGATTAAAATTATATTCAAATAATATTTCATTTACAAAATCTAATGAAACATTTTCTGTTACAGATAATTTAAGAGTGTTTTTTTCCAAATCTTTTTTTGTCACTACTTTTTCAAATAAAGCTTCTGGATAGGTAACAATAATTACAGGTTTTCTTCTAGAATTGATTTGGTTCAAGACCTCTGATCGCATTAAAACATTTGCATTGTCAGTTTCATCAATTTGGTAGGGTCTTCTGTAGGATCCGGGGTAAAACAAAACCCTTTTTTGATTTAACAACTGTTCTAAATCATTAAGATGATAAGCTGCTTCTTCCTTATCATTAAAAATTAGTAAGTAGCTTTTGTTATCTTTTTTAAAAGTTTCAGATATCACAAAAGACAATGATGATCCAACCAAATTCGTTATTTGAATTTGGTTTTTGTCTTTTTGAATTTGCTTTAAAATCTGTTTAACTTTAACAGATTCTTGATACTGGTTAACAATTTCTTGTTTGCTCAAGGATTTGTAATTTTTTCAAAGATAAATGCTTAAACATTAATTTGAAATGATAAACTTATATTTGTATAATTATTTATATACTTTTTATGAAAAAATTTATTGTTAAAAAATATATAGTTCTATTTCTTTTTATTTCATTAGCAGCAAATGCTCAAAATAATGAAAACAAATGGGTAGTAGGTGTAAGTGGGTCTTTAGTTCGTTTTAGTAATATAAATAGGGTTAAAGATTGGCATAACTTTCAAGCACCTAAAATTAATATCGCCAGATATTTATTTTCTGGATTATCCGTTGATGCAGGAATTACCCTAAATGCCATTGATATTCATCCATTTGTAACTAATGAATTTAGTTACAATTCATTTGATGGTAACCTTAGATATGATTTTAATTTATCAAACAATAACTTAGTTCCTTATTTAACCGTTGGAGCTAGTATAGTAGGTCCTCCCAGCACCATTCAAAATTCAAAGACGTCAGGTGTTTTAAATATTGGTGTCGGTGGAACTTTTTGGGTCTCGAGTCATTGGGGTCTCAATTCACAGATTTCTTATAAACATTCCCCTGAGAAGGTTTTAAGCATGACAGCTCATAAACAATTAACTGTGGGAGTGGTATATAGTTTAAAGCCGAGAGAACGAGTTATTAAAAGTTTTTGGAATAAGCGTAGATAGTTATTAAAAACTTTATATCAGTATAGTGTTAAACGAATTCCAGCAAATGCTCTAACTCCTTGGTTAGATGCGTAAACATAACTTGGATCAAAAGCTTCTTCTGGGTTGAGTTCTGTGTCAATACCAATATTAAATGGATTATCTGAGCCATTAATGCTATTTGCAGGGGGTTTAAAATTTAATAAGTTTTTTATTCCACCATAAATTTCCCAATTGTTTTTAAATTTTTGAGTCAATTGAATATTTTGAATACTAAACCAAGGAGAATATTCATCTCTTGGATCATTTTCACCTAATAACGGTAAACGCATTGGGCCATAAACATTTCCAGTATAGTCTATGCTAAAATTGGGATTAAATTTATAGGAAATAGACCAAACTCCACTAAAACTTTCAGTAAGTAATTGTGTTTTTTTAATGTTATTTTCTGTTACGGAAACTTCCATTAAAGTAGCTCCAGTATTTATTGTTAACCCATTGGTGAATGAAATATTTGAATTTAAGGAAACCCCCTTTGAAACTGAAAACCCTTCTAAATTTGCATAAATAATCTTATTTGGATTTGTTTCATAATCAGGTAATATTCTATTATTAAAATAGGTATAAAAACTACTTGCATCTAGAGTAATAAACGAATTTTCAGTATTTATTTTCTTTACATAATTAACATTTACATTCCAAGAGGTCTCTGGTTGTAATTCACCAGCAAACTCTATTGTTCTTGCTCCGGTTAAAGCTGCATGGTCCTCTGTGAAAACGTTAGCTACTCTAAATCCATTTCCTGCGCTTAGCCTCAAAATTTCAGTGTTATCTTTAGAACTCCATTTAAAATTCACTCTTGGAGAAAAGATATTTCCATGTATACTGTTGTTGTCCCATCGAATCCCTAAAAGTAATTTTTTTCGATCACTTAATTGTATTTCATCTTGAGCAAAAACACCGGGTAAATGAATTATTGACGGACTGTTATCTACACCATTTTCACCCAAAGTTGCAAATGTATCATCATCATAATATGTGTAACGGTATGCTACTCCAAAAAGGAAATCATGAGTTTTTCCAATTTTTTTGTTATAAGTT
>Ga0233397_1000585_pt1 | contig 18084 bp, 14 predicted proteins | sample 35DmetaG_FD_189957 | JGI IMG/M metagenome (GOLD analysis project Ga0233397, IMG submission 189957) | Seawater microbial communities from Monterey Bay, California, United States - 35D | ecosystem: Environmental > Aquatic > Marine > Coastal | place: USA: California | collected 2016-10-20
AAGAATGATTATTAATATTGAGGAAAGCTGGAAAAATATTTTACAATCAGAATTTGATAAAGAGTCTTTTAAAAGCCTATCTAGATTTGTGAAATATGAATATGAAAATAACTTTTGTTTTCCTGAACAAAAAAATATTTTTGAAGCTTTTAACACTTGTTCATTTAAAAATTTAAAAGTTATAATAATAGGTCAGGATCCCTATCATGGTAAAGGACAAGCTAATGGTTTATGCTTTTCTGTTATGGATCATATTCCACATCCACCATCTTTAAAAAACATCTTTAAAGAATTAGAATCAGATCTTGGTAAACCCCTTCCAATTTCGGGTGATTTGTCTTCTTGGGCAAGCCAAGGTGTATTGTTGCTTAATTCAACATTAACTGTTCGGGAGGGTGAGCCAGGAAGTCATCAAAATAAAGGTTGGGAACAATTTACAGATGCTGTTATCACAACAGTTTCTCAAAAAAAAGAGCAACTTGTTTTTTTACTATGGGGGAAATTTGCTCAAAGTAAAATTAAACTTATTAGCAGAAATAAACATCAAGTTTTAACTGCACCACATCCCTCTCCGTTAGGAGCATGGAGAGGTTGGTTTGGTTGTAAACATTTCTCAAAAACTAATGCATTTCTCAAAAAAAATCATAAAAAAGAGATTGTTTGGTAATTAAAATTTATTAATAACCTACTCAAATTTAAGTGATTAGTCACTAAGACTTCATGAATTGTTGAGTTTGATTTGTTTGGAAATTTTTTGAGTATTTTACGAAATTATCAGCCAATCCACAGGGTTTTGAGGTACTTCTACAAGATGTAAAACTGATTAAACCAAGAATGCATATTGAAGTATAAATATATCTTTTCATAAATTGTTTATTATATTTTAAAATTACATTATTTTTAAATATGTTTTAGATGGTTTTTTATTTTTTTTAAACTACCATTTTTTCTAATGTATAAAGAATTAAATCTTCAATCACCTGTTCTGGATTTTCACTAAACTTTCCTAACGCTCTATTCGCAATAATTGCATTCATTGAACAGGCTCTGTGCCCCAAAAGCTTAGACAATCCGTAAATAGCGGATGTTTCCATTTCTAAATTGGTAACTCTTATTCCTTGATAGTTAAAAGAATCTATTTTATTGTTCAAGTAAGGGTCTTTTACTGCTAAACGTAGTATTCTTCCTTGAGGACCATAAAAACCACCAGCAGTAGCTGTCATTCCTTTAATAATTTTATTAGAAATTAATTTAGATTCAAGTATTTTACAATTTGTAATTACCAATGGATAACATCTTTTTTTATCCCAATTAGTATGAGCTACAAATGCGTCCTCTATATCTGAATGTGATAAATTTTCAGTTGGATAAGATCTTAACATTCCATTGATGTCAAGAGCGAAAGTACTCATTAAAAAACTACCTACAGGAATATCTTCCTGTAAAGAACCTGAAGTCCCAATTCTTATAATATTTAAAGGTGTGTGATTGCTTTTAATTTTTCTAGTTTGTAAATTAATATTTACTAAAGCATCTAACTCATTCAAAACAATATCAATATTATCTGCACCAATACCTGTTGATATTACTGATATTCTCTTGTTTTTATACTTTCCTGTGGTTGTTTTAAATTCTCTTTTTTGTGTTGAAAACTCAACGGAGTCAAAATGTTTTGTAACTTTTGCTACTCTATCTGGGTCTCCAACAAAAATGATATCATTAGAAATATCCTCTGGTTTTAAGTTTAAGTGGTAAATACTGCCATTGTCATTTAAAATAAGTTCCGAAGCTTTCAATTTCATTTTATGTACTAAATTTATAAGAGTTTATCCACCTACACGTTTAACTGAGAAACCTTTATCTTTTAATATTTTCATTATTTTTTCTCTGTAATCTCCCTGAATTATAATGCTTTCATTTTTAAAACTACCTCCAACACTGAGTTTTGTCTTTATTTCTTTGGCTAGTATCTTAAAATCTTTGACAGCACCATTATAGCCCTCAATAATAGTAATTGGTTTTCCTCTGCGTTTTTCATATTTACATATCAGGGGTTCATCTTGAAGCCAAACATTAGATTTATTTATCTGAACTGAATCCTCCTGTATTTTATGATCTGGAAATAAGTTTTTGAGTTGGTCTTTTAAATCCATAGAACTCTACTTGGTCAATCCCAATTCACGTAGGCGTTCGTTTAAGAAATCTCCTGCTGAAATATCATCAAATCCTTTAGGATTATCTTCACCAATACACCCCTCAAGTACATTTAATTTCATACTACTTACAGGATGTAAAAAGAAAGGAATAGAATATCTAGAAGTACCCCATAATTCTTTGGGTGGATTTATTACTCTGTGTATTGTTGATTTTAATTTATTATTACTATGTCTTGATAGCATGTCGCCAACATTAATCATTATTTCGTCAGGTTCAGCTATAGCATCTATCCACTCACCATTAAGATTTTGAACTTGTAACCCTTTTCCTTGTGCCCCCATTAGTAAAGTAATTAAGTTGATATCACCATGAGCAGCTGCTCTTACTGCGTTTTTTGGTTCAGACTGGATAGGAGGGTAGTGTATAGGTCTCAATATACTATTACCATTATGAATGAACTGGTCAAAATATTTTTCTTCTAAGCCTAAATGAATAGCTAATGATCGTAATACATATTTTGCAGTTTTTTCTAACATCCGATATGTTGTTTTACCTACTTGATTAAATTTTGGTAATTCATCAACAAAAACATTTTTAGGATACTCTAACTCTAGCGCACTATCATTTTCAACATATTGCCCAAAATGCCAAAATTCTTTTAAATCTCCTTCTTTTCTTCCTTTAGCACTTTCTTTTCCAAACGAAACGTATCCACGCTGACCACCAATTCCAGGAACTTCATATTTTCTCTTCACATCAACAGGAAGTTCAAAAAATCTTTTAATTTGTTCATATAATTCATCCACAAGTGAATCATCTAAAAAATGTCCTTTCAAGGCGACAAATCCTATATTCTCGTAGGCATAACCAATGTCATTAATAAATTGTTGTTTTTTTGAAATATCATTAGATAAAAAATCAGCTAAATTAACGCTAGGTATTTTATTCATGGTAATAATTTTTTATATGAGGAGTTAAGTTAATAAAAATTAAAGTTATTTTTTACGAAAAGGTATTAAATATGAAATTGTGTAATTGAAACCAAAACCTGTATTACTTAAATATACTCTATTAAAACCTGGTGCATAGTGAGTTTTAAAGTTTACAGGATCTTTAATGCTAATCATAATTTTATAGGAACCACTGAATGTTATAAAAATATTTGAATACACCTCTGCTCTAAATCCCAAAACTAATTCAGACCAATGCGCAGTTAGACCGCTCTCTGTAAGAGGTGTGTTATTAATAAGTGCTGGAAATTGTGGGTTGCTGTTAATTTGATAATTATTCAATGTTTGTTCAAAGACAGCTAAACCATAACGAAAACCAGTAAAGATTTCATTATTCATATCAAGCCAATTATTATAGGAGTTATAGTTTAAACCAATTTTCATATAACTACCTCTAGAGGTTGAATTTGTGAAGTCTTCTCTTGTAGTAAATTTTTCATTTCCAAGTTCAGCAGCTACATACCATTTTTTTGAAATTCTATAATCACCAACTATCTCTATACCACTGTTGAAATCCTGTAATAGAGATCTAATAGGTTTGCTAATATCTATTCCAAGTCTAAGACCATAACTTGTTTTATATTCAATACTGTCTTTAGGTATTGAGTCATTATTTTGTTGTGCAGAAACACTAACAAAAATGATTAAAAAACAAATTTTAATGAAAGATCTTAACATGTGCTGCTGTTTCATTATCTATTGTTGGTATTGTAATAGTATTCTCTAGAGTTTCTGTTAAACCAATAATCCAGTCATTAGAAATATCTGATGAAATACTAACATTATTAAAAATTGCTTTGAAACCACAAGACCTAGAAACAAATACTTCTTCGATATCGTAATTAATAGTTATAACATCAAGATTACTTTCAGAAGAAAGATTATAAATAATTTGATTACTGGTAACGTCTAATGGAATTAAAATAGAATCTAAATTAGCATTAGTATAAAGTTCGTCAAAACCCTCAGAATAAACTGATAAGTCTGTTACTGGTTTTGTCTGTGTAATGTTTGTTGCATTATAAAAACGAATAATCATATTGGGAGTAACAGGTTCAATACAAAAATCATCCTTTTCACAGCTAGAGATTAACAGTGCAATAATTGACAATAATAAATAATATTTTTTCATTTAAGGATCTGTAACCAATTGTTATTATTCTTCAACTTCTACGATGCTTTCCATGGCTTCTGCCAATTTAAAATCTAATTCTGTAACCCCTCCAGCATCATGAGTTGTTAATTTAATTTCCAGAACATTGTAAACATTCGTCCATTCTGGATGATGATTTAGTTTTTCACACTCAAAAGCTATTCTCATCATTGCGCTCATACAGTTTTTAAAACTATCAAATTCAAATTCTGAATGCAAGGCGTTTTCATAATAATCCCAATCTGGTAAATCTTTCAATTTTTTTTCAATTTCTTCCTCTGTTAGTTTTCTCATTTAAGATTGTATTTGTATCAAAAGTACAACATTTTTGATATGATTAAATTACATCAAATACTATATTTTTTCAAATAACACAACAGTTTCAATATGTGATGTATGAGGAAACTGGTCTACCAAACTTATTTTTTTCATCTCATAACCGTGCTTTATCATTTCTACGGTATCTCTTGCTTGAGTTGCCGGATTACATGAAACATATACTAATCTATCAGCATTTATTGCAATAATTTTAAGAAGTGTTTTTGGAGCAATCCCTGCACGTGAAGGGTCTAAGATTATTGTTCTAATCTTATTTTTATATTCTGGATGCTCATAAAGAAACTTCCCTACATCTGCAGTGTAGAATTTAAGTCCATCAATATTGTTTCTTTTGGAATTTTTAATAGCATCTTTAATAGCAGAAGCCACAATATCAACTCCAATAATTTTAGCATTAGTACTTCTAGAGGCTAAGATTTGACCAATTGTTCCTGTTCCACAAAATAAGTCCATAACAATTGTATTATCAATGGCTTCTTTATTTTCTAATGCATAATCAATTACTTTGGTATATAACTTTTCGGCAGATTTAGGATTGGTTTGAAAGAAACTTTTCATGCTAATTTCAAAATTTAGCCCCAACAACTCTTCTATAATCTTATCCTTTCCAGCTATTAGTTGACTTCTTCCAGCAGTTGCAAGAGTTCTGTCACCAGTTTCATCATTTACAGAGTGTAAAAGACCTGCAAACCGATCTTTAAAAATACCTTTTAATAACTCAGAAAACGCAACTAAGTCAAAATTAGCTAGATCATAAGATGTTGTCACTAAATTAAATAAAAGATGATTGGTTTTGTAAGATTTTCTAACCACAAAATAACGAAAAAAACCTGTTCTCTTTGGACCATGCCATGGAGTTAAACCTGTAGCTTCACAGTACTTTCTGATGGTACTAATATTATTTTCAACTTGAGCGTCAAATAGCCCCGAATCCCTTTCTAGATTATCACCCATCCACCAAACACCTCTTCTTTTAAAGCCTAGAGTAAATATATCAATATCTGTTTTATTTATTCTATCATAACCTATTGCAGAAAAACCATATTCCATTTTATTTCTGTAATGAAATAGATTTGGTGAAGTTACTAATTCATCAAAAAGCTCTTCTATGTTGGGTACTTTTCCTATTCGTTTAAATAAAGATAAAGTACTTTCTTTTTTATAACGGTGTTGTAATTCTATAGGTAGTTGAATATAAGGAGCACCCGGAATATCTTGATATGGAACAATAACTTCATCATTAGAACTTTCTAAAACATCAATTAAATTACATTCAGCATAATTCTTATTAGATTTCTTAACTCGAGCTTTTACCTTTTGTCCTGGAATTGTATTTGGAACAAATACTACAAATACGCCTTCTTCAGATCTAATTCTAGCAATCCCTTTCCCACCAAAGGCATAGTCTTCAATTATTAATTCTAATGTTTGACCTCTTTTAACAAATTTATTCCGCTCTCTTTTTGGCATATTTTATTATAATTATAGGTTTGGCAAAATTAACAAAACATATCAATTTCGAATAAGATTACCTATAAAATTGATGTGAATGATGTGAATAATATTTCTTAAATTGCGCCACTCAGGGATGATTTCTTTCCCACGCTGAATTTTTGAATCTTTCGAAAAGATAAAGGTAGATAAGGAATGGTTATTTCACTCGCAATAGCGAGATTTAATTATTATGTTTATTACCTTATAATGGTGTAAACAATGCTTTGAAAGAATCATAGCATTAACCTTAAATTATTTTAAATGGCTGTTTTAGAAAAAAAATCTTCGCAACAAGCGATTGAATTAGAAAAAAAACATGGTGCTCACAACTATCATCCACTTCCTGTGGTTTTAAGTAGAGGAGAGGGTGTTTACGTATGGGATGTAGAGGGTAAGAAATATTATGATTTTTTATCAGCATATTCAGCAGTAAATCAGGGGCATTGTCACCCTAAAATTGTAAATGCAATGGTAGCGCAAGCGAAGACTTTAAGTCTTACTTCCAGAGCTTTTTACAATGATGTTTTGGGTACTTATGAAAAGTATGTTACTGAATATTTTGGTTTTGACAAGGTTTTGCCAATGAATACCGGAGCTGAAGCTGTTGAAACGGCATTGAAACTCTGTAGGAAATGGGCATATGAAGTTAAAGGAATTGATGAAAATAAAGCTGAAATTATTGTCTGCGAAAATAATTTTCACGGAAGAACAACTACAATAATATCTTTTTCAAATGATCCAATTGCGAGAAAGAATTTTGGTCCATTTACTAACGGGTTTATCAAAATTGAATATGATAATATAATCGCATTGAAATCAGCACTTGAAAATAATAAAAATGTTGCAGGATTTTTGGTAGAACCAATTCAAGGAGAAGCTGGAGTTTATGTTCCTTCTGAAGGATATCTAAAGAGCGCAAAAGCATTGTGTGAGGAGTATGGAGTTTTATTCATTGCTGATGAAGTTCAAACTGGAATAGCTAGAACCGGAAGATTATTAGCTACTTGTGGAAATTGTTCATGTGAAGATAAAAATTGTTCTGGTACTCCTGACGTTAAACCTGATGTATTGATTTTAGGTAAAGCATTAAGCGGTGGAGCTTATCCAGTTTCAGCAGTATTAGCAAACGATTCTATAATGAATGTTATTAAACCAGGGAATCATGGATCTACTTTTGGTGGTAATCCTATAGCAGCTTCAGTTGCTGTAGCAGCACTTGATGTGGTAAGAGAAGAGGATTTAGCTGAAAATGCTGAAAGATTAGGTAAAATTTTCAGAAAGGAGCTCTCATCATTTGCAGAGGGAAATAAGTGGATAAAAAAAGTTAGAGGGAAAGGCCTTTTAAATGCTATCTTAATTAATGATACTGAAGAGAGTACGACAGCCTGGGAAATATGTTTAAGGTTAAGAGATAACGGTCTATTAGCCAAACCAACACATGGAAACATCATTCGTTTTGCGCCACCATTAGTAATGAATGAGGATGAATTATTAGATTGTATTTCTATCATCAAGAAAACAATCTTAAATTTTGAAAAATGTTAAAACAGCTAACAATAAACGCTTTTTAATCTTAATATAATTTTTTTAAAAAAACCTTTTAAAATGAATCAACTTTTAAAGTTTAGTGCATTGATATGTGTTATTTTTGCAGCAGGATGCAAATCAGATATAAAAATGAATAAAAAGGTGAAAACGCCTAAAGCAGAAATACAAGCAAAATCTTTAACTATCCATAATTCAACAAGAATAGATAATTATTTTTGGATGCGTTTAACAGATGAACAAAAAATAGCTAAAAATAAAGATGTTCAAACTCAAAAGGTTGAAGCATATTTAAATTCTGAAAATGAGTATTTTAATCAAGTTACAGCCTCAACAAACAACTTTCAAAAAGAGCTTTTTGAGGAAATGAAGGGTAGAATAAAAGAGGATGATACTTCAGTTCCCTATTTTAGAAACCAATATTTTTATATTACTCGCTTTGAAAAGGGGAGTCAATATCCTATTTACTCAAGAAAAAAAGAAAATCTTGAGGCAAATGAGGAAATACTTTTTAATGTAAATGAAGAAGCTAAAGGACATGAGTATTTTCAGTTGGGTGGGCTAAATGTTAGTTCAGATAATAACCTAGTTGCGTTTGCAACCGATACAGTTAGTAGAAGACAATACACCATTCAAATTAAAAATTTAGAAACAGGAAAAATACTTTCTGATAAAATAGAAAATACTACTGGTGGATCTGTATGGTCAAATGATAATAAAACTCTTTTTTACACAAAAAAAGATCCTCTAACACTCCGTAGTTCCTCAATTTACAGACATATATTAGGAACAGACGCATCCGAGGATGTTGTTGTTTTTGAAGAAAAAGATGAAACCTACAACACCTATGTTTATAAGACTAAATCACATAAATTTATTGTTATCGGAAGTTCGAGTACTTTATCCTCTGAGTTTAGAATTATATCTGCAGATAATCCATATGGTGATTGGAAAGTCATTCAACCTAGAGAAGATAACTTAGAATATAGTTTGGCACATTATGGAGATTATTTTTACATACAAACTAACAAAGACAATGCTACTAATTTTAAGTTGATGAAAACCCCAGTTAATAAAACCACTAAAGAAAATTGGGTAGATGTTATTCCACACCGGGAAGAAACTTTACTTGAAGATGTGTCTATTTTCAAAAATTATTTAGTCATTGAAGAAAGAACTGAAGGTTTAGGTAAGATTAGAATTAAAACTTGGGATGGTAAACAAGATTACTACTTACCCTTTGATGAAGAAACCTATTCAGCTGGTGTATATTCAAATCCTGAATTTGATACTGATGTTATTCGTTATTCCTACAATTCAATGACTACTCCAAATTCTGTGATTGATTTTAATATGAAAAATCAAACAAAAGATGTAAAAAAAGAACAAGAAGTTCTTGGAGGAAAATTTAACAAAAATAATTACAAGAGTGAACGTGTTTGGGCAACAGCTAGAGATGGAAAGAAAGTTGCTATTTCTTTGGTATACCATAAAGATACAGAACTAACTAAAGACACACCATTATTGCAGTATGCCTATGGATCTTATGGGTATACGATTTCTGATGGATTTTCTACAACTCGATTAAGTTTATTAGATCGAGGTTTTGTTTATGCTGTGGCTCATATTAGAGGAGGACAATACTTAGGAAGAGAATGGTATAACAATGGAAAAATGATGAATAAGAAAAATACATTTTTTGATTTTATTGATTGCTCTAAATTTTTAATTAAAAATAATTATACTTCTGCAAAACACTTGTATGCTATGGGGGGGTCCGCAGGTGGGTTACTCGTAGGTGCTGTAAGTAATTTAAATCCAGAATTATATAACGGAATTATAGCTGCAGTTCCTTTTGTAGATGTTATTTCTACGATGCTAGATGAATCTATACCACTTACTACTGGTGAGTTTGATGAGTGGGGTAATCCAAAAGAAAAAGAAGCCTATGATTATATGTTATCATATTCACCCTATGATCAAGTTCAAGCTAAAGATTATCCTAATATGTTGGTAACAACAGGTTATTTTGATAGTCAGGTTCAATATTGGGAACCAGCTAAATGGGTTGCTAAATTAAGAGAATTAAAGACAGATGATAATATTTTATTATTACATACAAACATGGATGTTGGTCATGGTGGAGCTTCAGGACGTTTTGATGCTTTAAAAGAAACAGCTAGAGATTATACATTCATATTAGCTTTAGAAAACAAACTATAGTCATTTCTAAGTTTTTAATATAATGACAAGAAACAACAGTATTTATAATAATTTAATTGAATTAGTAGGTCAAACCCCTATGGTTCAATTAAATGTTATTACTAATACATTTCCAGGTAAATATTTTGCTAAATTAGAAATGTTTAACCCTGGACAATCTCAAAAAGATAGAATAGCACTCCATATTATTGAAAATGCAGAACAAAAAGGTATTTTAAAAAAGGGGAGTACAATAGTAGAAACCACCTCAGGTAACACAGGATTTTCATTAGCCATGATAGCCATGGTAAAAGGATATAAATGTAAATTAGCAGTAAGTGATAAATCTTCACCAGATAAAATTGATGGTTTAAGAGCTATGGGAGCAGAGGTGTTTGTATGTCCAGCTAATGTTTCGGTAGATGATCCAAAGTCTTACTATGAGGTAGCTAAAAGGATTCACAAGGAAACTCCTAATTCAGTTTATATCAATCAATATTTTAATAGTCTCAATATTGATGCACATTATGCAACAACCGGCCCAGAAATCTGGAATCAAACTAATGGTAAAATAACCCATTTAGTTGCTGCTAGTGGAACAGGAGGAACTATTTCAGGTACAGGTAAGTATTTAAAAGAACAAAATCCTGATATAAAAATTTTAGGAGTTGATGCAGTTGGTTCAGTTTTAAAAAAATACCATGAAACTGGAATATTAGATAAAAATGAAATCAAACCCTATAAAATTGAAGGACTAGGTAAGAATTTAATTCCTAGTGCAACCGATTTTTCTATTATTGATGTGTACGAAAAAGTAACTGATAAAGATGCAGCATATAAAGCAAGAGAAATAATTAAGAAAGAAGGAATTTTCCCCGGTTATACTTGCGGAGCTGTAATGCAAGCTACGGAGCAGTATGTAAACAAAGGAGTGTTTAATAATGATAGTTTTGTAGTTTTGATATTTCCAGATCATGGATCTCGTTATATGAGTAAAATATATAGTGACAATTGGATGAAAGAACAAGGTTTTTATGATCCTAATTTACCACAAAATAAGCCCTCAACTTATATTTGATAATTTAATCATAGATTGGTAATTTTATTACAAGAAACCCTAATCTAAATTATTTTTATTTGAATAACTCCTTAAAATTCTGTTACTTTGCAGGCTTAAAATCATGATATAAATAAATTTTTTAGATGATAACTAACGATCTATTTGATAGAATTAAAGCAGACAAAGGTCCACTTGGAAATTGGGCAGATAAAGCAGAGGGATATTATGTTTTTCCTAAGTTAGAAGGTCCAATCTCTAATCGTATGTCTTTCAATGGTAAGAAGGTAATTACTTGGAGTGTTAACGATTATTTAGGTTTGGCAAATCATCCAGAAGTTTTAAAAGTGGATGGAGATGCAGCAATAGAACACGGAATGGCTTACCCTATGGGAGCTAGAATGATGTCTGGTCATTCCAAATATCATGAACAGCTAGAAAACGAGTGTGCTGAATTTGTTGGTAAAGAAAAAGCATATCTACTAAATTTTGGTTATCAAGGGATCATGTCTGCAATTGACGCTTTAGTTAGTAAAAATGACATTATTGTTTATGACGTAGATACTCATGCTTGTATCATAGATGGAGTTCGTTTACATCCAGGTAAACGTTTTGTATACAGGCATAATGATATGGAGAGTTTTGAAAAAAACATGAAAAGAGCTGTTAGAATGGCTGAAAAAACAGGTGGTGGGATTTTAGCTATTTCTGAAGGTGTTTTTGGAATGAGAGGTGAGCAAGGAAGGCTCAAGGAAATCGTAGCACTTAAGAAAAAATATAACTTCAGATTATTAGTAGACGATGCACATGGTTTTGGAACTTTAGGTGAGGGTGGAAGAGGTACTGGATATGAACAAGGTGTTCAAGATGATATCGATGTATATTTTGCAACCTTTGCTAAATCTATGGCTGGAATCGGTGCTTTTTTGGCTGGTGATAAAGATGTGATTCAATTTTTACAGTACAATATGCGTTCACAAACTTTTGCAAAAACATTGCCAATGGCTATGGTAAAGGGTGCATTGAAGCGATTGGATATGATCCGAACTATGCCAGAATTAAAAGAAAAACTATGGCAAAATACAAATTCGCTTCAAACCGGTTTACGTTCTGCTGGATTTGATTTAGGTACTACTCAAACATGTATTACTCCTGTATTTTTAAAGGGAGATGTTCCAGAAGCAATGGCTTTAGTTCACGATTTAAGAGAAAATCACGGTGTATTTTGTTCTATAGTAGTATATCCCGTAATACCAAAGGGGTTGATAATATTACGTTTAATACCAACAGCTACGCATACCCAAAAAGATATTGATGAAACTATTGTTGCATTTTCTGCAATTAGAGATTTATTAGAAAATGGAACTTATAAAAAGATTGCAGCTTCAATGATGCAAGAATAATTTTAAAGAATTATTTTCATTTAAAACAAAAAACCATCAATATTGATGGTTTTTTTATGATTAAACTTTAGTTATTTATCTTCTTTCTCTTCGTTTTCTTCCAAACCCTGAAGGTTTTCTATTACTACTAGAATTTCTATCTGGCCTATCTCCACCTGACCTTGATGATCTTCTGCCTTTATCATTACCTTCGCTTCGTCTTCCACTAGATGATTTTTCAGAATTTCTTCGTCTACCAAAACCACCATCTTTTTTTCCGAAAGATTTTCTACCTCGTCTTCCACCTCCACGTTCTTTTTTTGTAATTTCTATATTTACACCTCTACCACTAAATTCTGGTTGGTTTTCAGCGAAAGCAGTTAAGGTTTGTTCCTGAAATTTTTTATCAATCTCAAAAAATGAAAAAGTATCTAAAATGTCTATAGCACCTATTTCTATATTATTTGTAATATTTTGATCATTTATTAAGCCAATTAATTTAGCAGGATTCAAACTATCTTTTCTACCGATATTTATAAAAAATCGGGTCATATTTTCATTTGATCCACGTCCGTTCCTTCCATTATCTTTAGATAAATCATTTAAATCTCTAGCATTTTCATAGTAGGATAGGAAAGAATTAAATTCTAATGAAACAAACTTTTGAATTAATTCTTCTCTGGATAGTCCCTCAAGTTTTTCGTAAATACTAGGAAGAAAGTTTTCAATTTCATTTTGTTTTACCTCTATACTTTTTACTTTATCAATTAAATGCATTAATTGATTTTGACAAATTTCTTTACCACTCGGAACTTTGGTGTGTACAAATTTCTTTTTAATGATCCTCTCAATAGCACCAATTCTTCCTTTTTCTTTATTACTTACCAATGCAATAGAAATCCCTGTATTACCAGCTCTACCTGTTCTTCCACTTCTATGCGTATAATTTTCAATTTGATCTGGTAATTTATGATTGATAACATGTGTTAAGTTATTTACATCTAATCCTCTTGCAGCTACATCAGTAGCAACTAAAATTTGAACAGTTCTTTTTCTGAACTTACCCATTACAGAATCTCTTTGAGCCTGAGAGAGTTCTCCGTGAAGTGCATCAGCATTGTATCCGTCTTTAATTAAATTATCTGCGACTTCTTGAGTTTCTCGTCTCGTTCTACAGAAAATAATAGCATAAATATCAGGATTTAAGTCTGCTATTCTTTTTAGAGCTTGATAACGCGTTCTTTCAGATATCAAATAATATTCATGACTTACGTTATCTGAACCTGTATTTTTTTGACCAGAGGTTATTTCAATGGGTCTAGTCATATAATTTTTTGCTATGGCTTCAACTTCTCTTGGAAAAGTTGCAGAAAACAATAAGGTTTGTTTAGTTTCAGGAGTAGCTTCTAAGACCTTATCTAGTTCATCTTTAAAGCCCATATTTAACATTTCATCAGCTTCATCGAGAACTAACCATTCAATATTACCTAGTTTTAAAGCTCTTCGATTAATTAAATCTACAGTTCTTCCAGGAGTACCAACAACAATTTGCGCCCCTTTTTTTAATCCTCTAATTTGTTCTTCAATATTTGCCCCACCGTAAACAGTAACTACTTTTATATTAGGCATATATTTTGAAAATTCTTTGATATTATTTCCAATTTGAACCGCCAATTCACGCGTAGGAGATAAAATAATAGCTTGTGTATTTTTACTGCCCTCATCTACCAATTGTAAAATTGGTAAACTAAACGCTGCTGTTTTACCTGTACCTGTTTGTGCAAAAGCTTTTAAATCATCTAATGAAGATATGATTTGTGGAATTGCTTTTTCTTGAATAACAGTTGGTTTTTCATAGCCCAAATCTGTTAAAGCTTTATTGATAGGTTCTTTTAAACCTAATTCTAAAAATGTTGACATACTGTGTTTTTATAGATCCACAGACGCCCACCTGTAAATCCTAATTTATATTACGACTTGATAATTAAGAAAAATTCTTGATTTTAATTAAAAATCGTGCAAATGTACCATAAATAAAATAGAAAAATATAGGGTACAATTTAGTTATTAGCTAATCTGTCTATTTGTTTAAAAATATTTCTAGAGGATAGCGAAGTGTATGAGTTAATAACAACTCCTTTTTTATTAATCAGAATTGTTCTAGGTATCTGACTGGTCAAAAATGAATTAGCTTTACTTGAAGATTCGAGATAATATTGAGATTTAATATCTAACTTGTATATTCTGTCTTTATTATCTCCATTAATTTTAATACCTATAAATTTTAAGTTTGGATATTTTTCTGAAAAATATTGTATTCTGCTTGCTATAAAATCCTTACCCATATACTTTGGATTCCAAAAGTATAGAACACTCTTTTTGTTATTAGTTAATTTATTTATTGATCTTTGAGTTTTGTTGTAATCTGTTATCATAAAATCTTCTAGTACAGAATTTTCTTCGATTTTTTCAGCATCTGAAGTTAAATTAATTACTAATTTTCTATCAGTTGAATTGGTGTTATGCTTGAGGAAGGTATCAATTGTGTTTTTATTGATAGTTCTTGAAGAGTTCCAGAAAAAGTGTCTGATAAAAATTTTTCTCATCAAAGAATTTTTTGAATTTTCATCATTCAATTCTGTTGATATTGTTTTTAAAAGATTTACAGTAAATTCATTAGAATTGATATCAAAACCAAGAGAATTAACTTTGTTGTATAAATGGTTTAAAACGTAATTTCTGTAGGCATAAAAATACATCAGAGAGTCGTTATCTAGAGATATATGTTCTCTGTGTTTGTAAAAGTATCCGTTGACATCTAAATTATCACTATTGTCTGATTTTGCAGATCGTGCCAATGGATATTTTTCAACTTTACTATACAAAGGGTATGTGAGTGCAATTTTAAATATGTTTTTAAACTTATCAGATTCTTCTGGGTGATTACTTACATAATCATTATATCTATCTAATTTAACTTTTTCAGCTTGTATTATTTTTGAATTAAATTCAGAAGGAGGTAATTCGTAATCGCTTAAAAAAACTTTTTTGTCGTTTTCTGACTCTAAAAAACTATCTATCAATAAATTATTCCTTTCAGCTCCTATGCCACTAAAAACTAGGGTTTCATCAAAATTCCATGTATTTAATCTAATTAAAAGGCTATCTTTGGGGTTTAAGTAAATGTATTGTTTTTCATTTCCATGCTTAAAATTATAAAGACCTTCATGCAAGGTTGGAATCTCACCAAGAAAAGAATTATTTTTATCCAAAAAGAAAGTATCTATGGCTATTTCGTTTTTGTAAAGAACTACGTTATCACTTTTTGGGTTAATTATTTTTCCACCAAAGTAAGTTCTATCAATAGGTACTTTATTAACGCAACTAGTAGCCATAATTGATAATATTATGGTTAATATTGTGAATGCTGTATTTTTTAAAAAGTTCCTCATTTAAATACAAAAATACACATCTATATAAGGCAAACTTGTTAATTGCTTGTTAAAAGACAAGGATTTACAAGTATCTGTCTTCTAACAAATTAAACTCTTGGATTTGAAGGTTATAGAAAAATCGTTATTTAAATAGTTAATCATTTATAATTTTGATAAAAAACTAAATCTATTTAGTATTTTTGCACAAATTTTAAAAAAAAATAGATGTTATCAGTTTCAAATTTATCCGTTCAGTTTGGAAAACGAGTTTTGTTCGATGAAGTAAATACAAAATTTTTACATGGAAATTGTTATGGTATAATAGGAGCTAATGGAGCGGGGAAATCTACTTTTTTAAAAATTATTTCAGGAAAGATGGATCCTACTTCAGGTCATGTATCCTTGGAAGCAGGAAAAAGAATGTCTGTTTTAACACAAGATCATTATGCTTTTGATGATTTTCCTGTGCTAGAAACAGTTGTGATGGGAAATAAAGATTTATTTGCTATAAAATCTGAAATTGATGCACTGTATGCTAATTACACAGATGAAAACGCTGATAAGATAGGAGAGTTGCAAGTAAAATTTGAGGAGATGAATGGTTGGAATGCAGATTCTGATGCTGCAGCTATGCTTTCAAATTTAGGAATCAAAGAAGAACTTCATTATACTTTAATGAGTGAACTTGATGGTAAACAAAAAGTACGTGTATTAATTGCTCAAGCACTATTTGGTAATCCAGATGTTTTAATTATGGATGAGCCCACCAATGATTTGGACTTTGAAACCATTGCATGGTTAGAGAACTTTTTAGCAAATTTTGATAATACTGTAATTGTAGTTTCTCACGATCGACATTTTTTAGATGCTGTTTGTACTCATATTTCTGATATAGATTTTGGAAAGATTAATCATTTTTCAGGAAATTATACTTTCTGGTATGAATCCTCTCAACTAGCTGCTAAACAAAGAGCACAACAAAACAAAAAAGCTGAGGATAAAAAGAAAGAGCTTGAAGATTTTATTAGACGTTTTTCAGCTAATGTTGCTAAGTCTAAACAGGCAACGAGTCGGAAAAAAATGATAGAGAAGTTGAATGTTGATGAAATAAAGCCCTCAAGTAGACGCTATCCAGCTATTATATTTAAAAGTGAACGTGAAGCAGGAGATCAAATTTTAAATATCGAAGGGCTCTCAAAATCTTCAACGGAAGAAACTTTATTTAATAACATAAATATTAATTTAAATAAAGGTGATAAAATTGCTATTATTTCAAAAAATTCAAAAGCGATAACTGCTTTTTACGAAATTATTGCAGGTAATGAAAAATCAGATGCTGGAAAATTTAATTGGGGAGTAACTACAACCCAATCCTATTTACCTTTAGATAATTCATCTTTTTTTCAAGATGGTAATCTAAATTTAGTTGATTGGTTAAGGCAATATGCTCAAACAGAAGAAGAAAGAGAGGAAGTTTTTTTAAGAGGTTTTCTTGGAAAAATGATTTTTTCTGGAGAAGAAGCATTAAAGAAAAGTAATGTCTTGTCTGGTGGTGAAAAAGTAAGGTGTATGCTTTCTAGAATGATGATGAAAAGAGCCAATGTTTTAATTCTAGATGAGCCAACAAATCATTTAGATTTAGAGTCTATACAGGCTTTAAATAATTCATTGATAAACTTTCCTGGTACCGTCCTTTTTTCTACACATGACCATGAATTTGCACAAACTGTTGCTGATAGAATTATTGAGATAACACCAAATGGTATTATAGATAGAGAGATGTCTTTTGATGAATATCTATCAGACGAAAAAGTAAAATCCCTCAGGGAGAAAATGTATCAATAGTTCAGTTTATTTTTTTTGTATAGGACTAATTATTTTAACATCACTAAAGGAGATAGCCCCTCGTATTACTCCGTCTATGGAGTTTTTTAAGGCTTCAATTAACTGCATTTTTAACTGAGATTTGTGATAAATTAAACTTATTTCTCTTGCTGGTTGAGGAGATGTAAATTCTCTAAGTAGTTTTTTGTCAGTTTCATTCAAATCTAGAGTATGTAAATAGGGTAAAAGAGTCATACCTAAGCCTTCTTTTGAGAGCTTTATTAAGGTGTCAAAACTTCCACTTTCAAGTTGAAATCCTTTATTATTGTCAACCTTGTAAGTTCTGCATAAATTGATTACACTATCTTTAAAACAATGTCCGTCCTCAAGTAATAGAATATCTTCCATTTCTAATTCACCAGATTCAATCTCTTTTTTATTAAATAATCGATGTTCTTCAGGAATTAATCCTACAAAAGGTTCATAA
>Ga0233397_1000611_pt1 | contig 17685 bp, 16 predicted proteins | sample 35DmetaG_FD_189957 | JGI IMG/M metagenome (GOLD analysis project Ga0233397, IMG submission 189957) | Seawater microbial communities from Monterey Bay, California, United States - 35D | ecosystem: Environmental > Aquatic > Marine > Coastal | place: USA: California | collected 2016-10-20
GAAACTGTTCAAAGGCCATCTTACTTAGGTAATACTTTTAGCAGAGGGAATAGTGTGAAAGGAGCTGCTAATATTTTCATGGAAGGTGAAGAAGTTGGAATGTTCTATGGTTGGAAAACCGATGGTATTTTTCAAACAGGTGATCAAATGTATACAATTAATGGAGCTATGTCAAAACCAGGTGACATAAAGGTGTTAGACTTAAATGGAGATGGTAAGGTCGATTTAGATGATCAAACCATTATAGGAAACCCAAATCCTGACTTTGTTTATGGTTTTAATTTGAATATGAATTATAAAAAATTCAGTTTAAAAGCTCTATTTAATGGTGTTTCAGGAAATGATATTGCCAATGTAAATATGTATAGAGTAGGGTGGATTCAAAATAATGCAGAATATAGAAATATTATGAGTGATGCTTGGAAAAATAGATGGACTACATCTAACCCATCTAATACTCATCCATCAATCGAATATTCATCGTTAAACCTTCCATCACTTATGGACAGAGTTCTAGAAGATGGTAGTTATTTAAGATTAAATAGTTTGACCTTAAATTATGATATTGATTTAAAGTCAAATAATTTTATTGAATCTTGTAATATTTACTTACAAGGTAGAAACCTTTATACCTGGACAAATTACTCCGGATATGATCCTGAAGTCACCTCATTTCTTTATGATGGTCTCATCTTGGGACATGATTGGAATAATAAACCTAACTCAAGAACATTTCTTGTAGGTCTTAATTTTAACTTTTAATTTTTAAAAAAATGAAAATAATTACAAAAAATTTATTTAAAATGAAATACATAAAATATTTATTTCTGATTTTATTCACTGTATCATGTGAGGTTGATCTAGACGAAACTCCACCTTTTTTAGATGATACGATGTATAGCGATCCTCAAAGTGCTCAAGGAGCTAGAGATGGTTTATATCAAGCATTAACAACTTATAACACTCAAGAAAGAAGAATATTTGTTGTAAATGGTCATTCTGGTTTACTTGTAACTGGAAAAGGGGGAAATCGTTTAAACAGCGCTGATAATTCCACATTATTTAAGTTAGATGCTGGATATCATGGAGATGTTTCTGCTCTTTGGGGCGGTTTATACCAAGCAATCTCTAGAACAAATTCAGCAATTATTAATACTCCTACTGTAACATCTCCTTCAACTGATGATGAAAAAACACTTAATGATGTGGCAGGTCATGCTTATTTAGTTAGAGCATGGAGTTATTTTTCACTAGTCAGGTTATGGGGAGAAATTCCTCTTTGGTTAGAATTACCATCTTCTGGAAACACAAGCAAAGCATTATCTACCCAAGCGGAAGTTTATACTCAAATCGTTTCTGATGCCAAAAGGGCTAGTGAGCTTTTAAATGGAGCTGCTGGAACAGGTTATCCAAGACAATACGCTGCAAATATGTTATTGGCTAAGGTATATATGACTATGGCCACTAATTCAAATTTAGGTACAGGAACATGGCAAATGGCTTATGATGAAGCAAAAAAAGTATATGGACAGTATTCTTTAGTTGCTGATTACGGAAGTTTATTTACTTCAACAACGGAAAATACATCAGAATCTATTTTTGAATTACAAATTTCTGAAACAGCAACTAACTCTCAAATGGGTAGAAATTTTTCTCCATGGAAATGGAAAAAAGGATTCCATTTTGGTTGGTTAAGAGTAAATGCCTTTTTTCACGACTACCATGCAAAGACCTATGGTGTTGAGGACAAAAGATATGCAAGCACTTATTTGTCTAGTTATTCTAGAGCTGATAACGGAAAACCTGTAAAAGTTTATCCTGGTAATCCTGGAAGAGGAAGGTTTGCAGCCTCTCATCCTTACCTTTTTAAGTTTGCAGAAAAAAATACATCACATGCAGCACAATTTAATAGTCAAAACATTATAATATACCGTTACGCTGATTTATTATTAATGTTAGCTGAGATTTCTAATGAACTAGGAAATGGCGAAGCTATGACCTATTTACAACCTGTATTGGATAGAGCTGGTGTAACAGCCAGGCCAGAATACTCCGAAGGTCAAGCAGCTTTTAGAAATGCTATTATGGATGAATATAAATTTGAATTATTAGGAGAAGGAGAGGACGCACATAATAATAGAAGAAGAGGATACCAATATTTCCTTGACCATACCATTACTCCTCATAATAGTTCTATTGGTACTAAAGTTTGGAAAGGAAATAAAAAGTATGCGGCAGATAGGGATATGATTTATGAAACAGATGAAACAAAAATCATGAAATTAAAAATTCCTATAAGTGAATTGAATACCAATGATTTAATTGACTAATTATAAAAAATTTTTTAATAATATTATTTATTCTTCCATTAGTTGCCTCCTCACAGGAGGCAACTAAATGGCAAGTGAATCAAGCTGAAAAAGTGGCTTCTTATGTTATAGAAAAACTTGATCTTATTGAGGAAGATGCTATTTTTTTCAAGAAGGTGAATCTTACGCAAATAGTAGAAAATGCCAACAATATAAAAGAAAGTGGTGCCTCAACACAAGAAGAAAAAAAATCTATTTACGCTAGAGGAAGAGCAAATTTAAAAAGTAAACTTTCTAAGAGGTTTGGACGTAAAGTTGCACAGCAGTTGATGAGTTCGATTAATGAGTCGAGAAAACAGTAATTTATAATCTTTTATTTATATGATTTATTTTTTTAGGGTTTTTCTGAAAATTTTTATACCCTTGTTTCTTTTCAAAGGTGAATACTACCCTGACTCCAAAAATATTGAGTTAGATAATTTTACAATACAGAAGAAACAAAATATACTTTTTATTGGAGTTGATGATTTGAGACCATTGATTAACTCTTATGGATATAAGAATATGATCACTCCCAACATTGATAAGTTAGCAAAGCAAGGAGTTCAGTTCAATCAAGCCTATACTAATGTTGCGGTTTGTGGAGCAAGCAGAGCAAGTATTTTAACGGGGGTTCGAGGAAGTAATTCAAGATTTTATAGGTATTATTCTAGAGCTGATGAAGACCTGCCTCAAGCAGTAACACTTGCTAAACTTTTTAAAAAAAATGGTTATACAACCGCTTCACTTGGAAAAATTTATCATCATTCTAACGACAATATAGACGAGTGGGATATTCATAGATCTTTTCAAAATCATAAATCTTATCAAAATCCTAAATCTAATTCTGAAACTAAAAGAAGAAATGAACGTCACCCTAGTACCGGGGCTATTAAATCTCCAGCATTTGAATATGCTGATGTAGAAGATGATGCTTATAATGATGGTAAGTTGACCAATTTTGCTATTAAAACTCTTGAAAAGTTTAAAAATGATAAGGATCCTTTTTTCCTTGCTGTTGGTTATATTTCGCCTCATTTACCTTTTATTCAGCCTCAGAAATATGGCAACCTTTATGATGATAATGATTTAATTTTTTCTAATCTTAGAGCTATTCCAAAGAATGCTCCCTCAAGAGCTAATCATGAATGGACTGAATTAAGAAATGCTTATTTAGACATTCCTCAATCAGGACCTGTTAGTGCTGAAATGGAAAAAGATTTGATAAAATCTTATTACGCTAGTGTCAGCTATATGGATGCTATGGTAGGTAAATTAATTCAGTCTTTAGATGATCTAGGTTTAAGAGAAAACACTACTATAATTTTTTGGAGTGACCATGGTTTTTTTCTAGGTGAACATGGTTTTTGGTGTAAACATCATACTTTTAATGAAGCCATTCATGTTCCTTTAATTGTTTCTTCACCTGGCATGAAAAAAAATGTTCAATCAGATGCATTGGTTGAATATGTTGATATTTACCCCACGCTGAGCGAAATAGCTGGATTAACTCCTCCTGATTATATTCATGGAAAGAGTTTTGTACCCATATTAAAAAATCCAGATTTAGAATTTAAACAAGAAATATATAGCAGGTATCAGTTCAGAGAGGTAGTCCAAGATAAAGAATTTTCTTATCATGAAATACTTTACTATCCAAAAACACAACCTGATAGAAATGGTGCTAAAACTCATATTCCTGGAACAAAAATTGTAGTAAATCAAAATATGCTTTTTGATATGAAAAATGACAAATTACAATCTGTAGATATTTCTGGAGACCCTAAATATAAAAATATAGTAGAACGCTATTCAAAAAAACTCAAAGAAATGCGAGACTTTTCTGAAAAATCAATTTTTTAAATATGAAGAAAATAACAATCTTTTTTGCTTTAATTTCATTTTATACATTTGGACAAACAAATCCAGACAAACCATTAACCAACGAAATCTATACAGCTGATCCTTCTGCTCATATTTTTAACGGGAAGATTTACATTTACCCCTCTCATGATGTTGAGTTTGGAGGCATTCCTGATGATAGTGGAAATCAATATGACATGGTTGATTATCATGTTTTATCTATGGATAAAATTGGAGGAGAGGTTACCGTTCACGATGTTGGACTTAAAGTAACAGATGTTCCTTGGGCTACAAAAAAAATGTGGGCACCTGATGCCGCTTATAAAAATGGAACATATTATTTATATTTTCCTGCAAAGGACAAGGAGGATATATTTAGAATTGGTGTGGCTACATCTAAAAATCCAGAGGGACCTTTCAAAGCAAAGAAAAAACCAATGAAAGGAAGTTATAGTATTGATCCTGCAGTATTTATTGATGACGATGGAGAAGCTTACATATACATTGGAGGAATATGGGGAGGACAGTTACAAAGATGGGAAACTGGAGAATATGAATACAACGGATCTTTAAGAGATTTAAATAAACCAAATCAGCCAGCAATAAAACCTAGAATGGCAAGATTAACTGATAATATGCTACAGTTTGATGAGGAATTAAAAACTATTGATATAATTGATGAAAATGGAGAATTAATTAAAGGGGGTGATCTTTCAAGAAGATTTTTTGAGGCCCCATGGATTCACAAGATAGACAAAACATATTATTTAAGTTATTCCACAGGTGATACCCATTTAATTGTTTATGCAACTTCTGATAATCCATATGGTCCATTTACTTACAGGGGAGTGGTTAATGAACCTGTTAAGGGTTGGACAAATCATCATTCAATAACTAAGATTGATGAAAAATGGTATTTCTTTTATCATGATGTTCAAAGATCAGGTAAAGATTATCTAAGATCAGTAAAGGTAAGGGAACTTATCCATAATAAAGACGGAACCATACAAACAATAAATACTTTAAAGTAAGCTTAGATGTATTACATAGGTTATGATTTGGGTAGTTCTTCTCTAAAAGTTGCATTAACTAGTGCAATTTCTGGAGAAAAAATTTGCTTAATTCAAGAACCCAAAGATGAAATGAATATTATTTCAATAAAAAATGGTTGGGCTGAACAAGATCCTAATTATTGGTGGGAATGTTTTTGTAAGGCAACTAAAAGAATAGTAAAAGAATCTAAAATCGACTCTTCAAAAATTTTGGGAATAGGGATTTCTTACCAAATGCATGGATTGGTTTTAATTGATAAAAATGGACATGTTTTAAGAAATTCAATTATTTGGTGTGATGATAGGGCTGTTGATATTGGCAATAAAGCATTTGAAGAAATTGGAACTAAGAAATGTAATGAGAATTTACTTAATTCCCCTGGAAATTTTACTGCTTCAAAATTAGCTTGGGTTAAAAAAAATGAACCTGAAATTTATAATAAAATTCACAAGGTTATGTTACCAGGTGATTACATTTCTTATAAATTAACCGGAGAGGTTTTTTCTACTGTAAATGGATTATCTGAGGGAATGTTTTGGGACTTTAAGGAAAATAAAGTGGCAGGTTGGTTGTTAGATCATTTCGGTATAAGTGAATCACTAATACCAACTGTAGTTGAAAATTTCCAAGACCAAGGCTTTGTTAATAATAACGCCTCTAAAGAAACAGGTCTTCCAAAAGGTATTCCAATAAGATACAAGGCTGGAGATCAGCCAAATAATGCTATGTCGTTAAATGTGCTAAATTCTGGTGAAATTGCTGCAACTGGTGGAACATCGGGAGTTCTTTATGCATTAACTGATAGTCTTAACTCTAAAGAATCTTTAAGGATTAATAATTTTGCTCATGTTAATTATTCCAAAAGCAATCAACTTATTGGAAAGTTATTATGTATAAATGGTGCAGGAATTCAGTACAAATGGGTTAAAAACTTAACTCAAAATTCTTCTTACAAAGAAATGAATAAAAGTGCTTCTAGTGTTGAAATTGGAAGTAATGGTTTACAACTTTTTCCTTTTGGAAATGGATCAGAAAGGATGTTTAATAATAAAAATGTTGGGAGTACCATAAGTAATATAAATTATAATATTCATTCAAATTTACATTTATTGAGAGCTTCCTTGGAAGGAATTGCTTTTTCTTTTATTTATGGAATGGAAATTTTAATTAATGATAACTTGACTCCATTCCTTTTAAGAGCTGGTAATGATAATCTTTTTCAATCTGATGTTTTTTCAAATACTATAAGTAGTGTATTGGAAAAAGAAATTGAAATTCACGATGTTTCGGGTGCTTACGGAGCGGCAAGAGCTGTTGGCTGTAATTCCAATGATTTTAAAAGTTTTTCTGAAAGTGTTACCAAACACGATTACGTCAAAACTTTTGAACCTTCAAAAAACAATGAACAATATATAAATGCTTACAAAAGCTGGAAAAACAAATTAAGTACAATTATAAATTAAATACTATGGCGTTAATTGGTAATAGAGAATATTTTAAAGGAATAAATGAAATTAAATTTGAGGGTAAGGATTCGAATAATCCTTTTGCATTCAAATATTATAATCCAGAAAAAATAATTGCTGGAAAAACCATGAGGGACCATTTTAAATTTGCTGTTGCGTATTGGCATTCATTTTGTGGAGACGGTTCAGATCCCTTTGGACAACCAACTCAAAAATTTCCTTGGGATACTTCAAATGATCCTTTACAAGCTGCAAAAGATAAAGCTGATGCTGCGTTTGAATTTATTTCTAAAATGGGATTTGATTATTTTTGTTTCCACGATGTAGATTTGATAAAGGAGGGAGAAAGCTTTCAAGAGTCAGAACAAAGACTTTACGACATAACGGAATACTTAAAAAAGAAAAAAGAAGAGTCTGGCATCAAATTACTTTGGGGAACAGCAAATTGTTTTTCTCACCCTAGATACATGAACGGTGCGTCAACTAATCCAGATTTCAATGTGGTCGCTCGCGCTGGAGGACAAATAAAATTAGCTTTAGATGCCACGATTGCACTTGGAGGTGAAAATTATGTTTTTTGGGGAGGAAGAGAAGGCTATATGTCACTTTTAAATACTGATATGGGTAGAGAACTCGACCATATGGGACAATTCTTAACTATGTGCAGAGATTATGCAAGAGGAAAAGGCTTCAAAGGAACTTTTTTTATTGAACCAAAGCCAAGCGAACCATCAAAGCATCAATATGATTTCGATAGTGCTACAGCGATTGGTTTTTTAAGGGAATATGGACTGCAGGATGATTTTAAAATTAATATTGAGGTGAATCATGCTACACTGGCCCAGCATACTTTTCAACATGAATTAACTGTGGCTGCTAAAGCAGGAATGCTTGGAAGTATTGATGCAAATAGGGGAGATTATCAAAATGGTTGGGATACTGATCAATTTCCAATGAATATTCAAGAAACTACCGAAGCGATGCTTGTGTTTTTAAGATCTGGAGGATTACAGGGTGGTGGTGTTAATTTTGACGCTAAATTGAGAAGAAATTCAACAGATCGAGAGGATCTTTTTCTAGCGCATATTGGAGGAGCTGATACCTTCGCTAGAGCTTTAATGATTGCTGATAAATTAATTTCAGACTCGCCATTACCATCCATGCTTAAAAAGCGTTACGAATCCTTTGATTCTGGAAAAGGAAAAGATTTTGAAAACGGCAAACTTAGTTTGGAAGATTTATACGGTTTAGCTTCTAAAAATGGGCCAATATCAATTACTAGTGGAAAACAAGAATTATTAGAAAATATATTATTTAATTACGTAAAATAAAAAATTTATGGAGTCAGTATTAGAAGGTTTAGATTGGGTTGTGTTGGGAATTTATTTTGCTTTACTTATGGGTGTGGCAATTTGGGTAGTACTCCAAAAAAACAAGAATACTGAAGATTATTTTTTAGCGGGAAGAAATGTTGGTTGGTTTGTTATTGGGGCTTCTATTTTCGCCTCTAATATTGGATCAGAACATGTTGTAGGTTTGGCTGGAACGGGATTTGCCTCAGGCACACCAATGGCTCATTATGAACTACATGCTTGGATAGTTCTTTTACTTGGATGGTTGTTTTTACCATTTTATATTAGAAGTGGTGCTTTTACAATGCCTGAGTTTTTAGAAAAAAGATTTGACAGTAGATCGAGATGGTTTTTATCTGTTTTTTCACTTTTTGCATATGTTTTAACTAAAGTTTCAGTGACAATTTATGCTGGTGGTATTGTAGTTTCTGAATTACTAGCTATCCCTTTTTGGTATGGGGCTATAGGAATAGTTTTATTTACTGGAGCTTATACAATAATTGGCGGAATGAAAGCGGTTATATATACTGAAACTCTACAAACAATTGTACTTATTTTAGGTTCAATCATTATAACTTATTTAGGTCTTCAAGAAGTTGGGGGCTGGACTCAGTTAAGAGAAACTGTTACAGCTGTAAGCCCAGATCATTTTAATATGTGGCGACCCATGGATGATCCTGACTTTCCATGGCATGGGTTACTTTTTGGAGGTACTATTGTGGGAATCTGGTATTGGTGTACCGATCAGTACATTGTTCAAAGAACTCTTGCTGCAAATAATATAACAATTGGACGAAGAGGGGCTATTTTTGGTGCTTATTTAAAGCTTCTTCCTATTTTAATTTTTTTAGTTCCTGGTATTATTGCTTTCGCACTTAGTATTCAGAATCCAGAGATATACAGTGTAGCAAAAGCTGACAGAGCTTTTCCAATGCTTGTTAAAACTTTACTTCCAGTAGGACTTAAAGGGCTTGTCGCAGGAGGATTAATGGCTGCCTTAATGAGTTCATTAGCCTCTGTATTTAATTCATGTTCTACAATTTTCACAATAGATATTTATAAAAAATTACAGCCTAAAAAATCTGAAAAAGAATTAATTAATATTGGAAAAATTGCCACTACAATAATTGTTGTTCTTGGAATAGTTTGGATTCCTATTATGGAAAAAATAGGTGGTGGGGTTATGTATCAATATTTACAAAATGTTCAGTCATACATTGCTCCTCCTGTAACTTCTGTTTTCTTACTCGGTATTTTATGGAAACGAGTTAATTCAACTGCTGCAATCACAACATTATTTACAGGACTAATTTTGCTTGTACTTAGGCTTGGATCGGAAATTTATTACCAACCTGAAATTGCAAGTGGTGAGGCGGTCTCAGGATTTTTATTTGCTTTTGCTACAGTTAATTTTTCAGTAATGGCAATTTATATGTTTGTATTTTCAGTTATACTTTGTATTACTGTTACTCTATATACTGATGAACCAGACTACACGAAAATAGAAGGTTTATCATTTGGAACATTAACTGTTCAGAACAGAGAACAATTTAAAAAATCTTATTCTACAATTGATATAATTTTATCTGTACTACTTGTGTTTATTGTCATAGGAATATTAATGTATTTTACTTCTTAATATTTGATGAATAAGGTTAAGTATTTATTCTTATTTATTTTTTTACAAGCATTTTCACAAAATGATAATAAGTATTTTATTAAAAATATTTTGCAAGATAATGGGTACGATCTAAACTCATTTTATGTGGGGGCAACACTCAATCACAGTCAATTAAACACACCTATTGAGGATTTATTTTTAAGTGAATTCACTTATTCTACGCCTGAAAATTGTTCTAAACAAGCCCAAATTCATCCAAGTCCAGGTGTTTGGAGATGGAAAAAATTTGATGACTATTTAGATTTTGCTAATAAAAATAACATCACTTTAAGAGTTCATGGTCCAATTAGTCCACAAGCTTCAAAATGGGCTAAAAATGATTCTAGAACCAAAAAAGAATTATTAACTAATATGAATGAGTTTTTTAGTGCTCTTTGTATAAAAGTAAATGAAGAACCCTCTGTGAAATGGATGGATGTTGTTAATGAGACTGTTAATAGAAACGGTACCTGGTTTGCTGAAAAACCTGGTGATAAAAAATGGGAAAATCCATGGACACAAATTGGATTAAATGAAGATGGTATTCCAATTTATATAGTTAGGGCATTTGAAATTGCTAATGAGTTCGCACCTAATATTAGCTTAGTTTACAATCAACATGCCTCTATGGAACCCGTAATGTGGAAAAAAATATTAGAAACGATCATATACCTTAAAGAAAGAGGTCTTAGAGTGGATGGTATAGGTTGGCAAGCTCATTTAAAGGATATTGAAGATTTAGCTATGGATAAAGAGCAATTAGATTTTTTAGCTTCTTTAATTGATTGGACACATGCCAACGGTATGGATTTTCATGTCACGGAAATGGATTATAGAATCCAAGAGGATCCACCTTTAAACAAGTCACTACAAAGACAATCTGCAGCTTATTCTAATATAATCAAAGTGTTGATTTCTAGAAAGGATAACGGTGTGGTTACATTTAATACATGGGGAATGATTGATAGACCAGGAAGTCATACAAATGGGTATAGATTTTTATTTAATAAAGATTTAACTCCCAAGCCTGCCATGTTTGCAGTAAAAAGAACTTTAATGAATAAAGACACATCATTAGTTTTAAAAAAAAATGATTAGAAAAACATTTAAAATTATTAAAAATTAACTGGATTCCCTGTGAATTAAAGAAAAAGGAATTTTCTCCTCTCTAAAATCTTTTTTTAGTTCAGTTTTATTTTGAATTCTATCAATAAGTAATTTTGCAGAAAGCTTTCCAAAATATTCTCCATGTTGATCCATCGAGGTAATACTGGGTTTAATATGTTTAAATATAGGGTCATTAGTAAAACCTATTATTGCTATGTCTTTAGGAATTTTAAGTCCAATATTTAAAATCAGATTATGAAGAGCTACTGTGGTTTGTTGTTCAATACTAATTATAGCATCTATTCTTTTATTTAAACATAATTTTGTTATTTCACTTTCAACAGCATCACCTATGTCAAGAGGGAGATATAATTCTTTATCAAAATTAATCTTTTCAGATTTTAAAGCTTCAACATATCCATTATATCTATCTTTTCCAATTAAAGTATCATGAATTTGGGAAACTAAGGCAATCTTTTTTTTTCCTCTTGATACAAGATGTTTAACACAGTCAAATGTAGATTGATAATTATCCATATAGACTTTATCACATTTAAATTCCTTTGAAATTCTATCAAACATTACAATTGGAATATTAAAACTGTTCAACTCCAATAAGTTTTTTGTTATGTTTTCAGAAAATGGGTTTTTTGCAAGTGAGATTAAAAGCCCAGCTACAGATCCATTTTTTAGTTTTTTTAAAATTTGCCTTTCCTTTGAGGGAGACTCCTCATTAAAATAAGAAACTAAATCATAACCAGAATCATAAAATTCTTTTTGTGCACCCTTAAGAACTTTTGTAAAAAAGTTATTAAGAATTGATGGGATTATAATTCCAACATTTTTAATCTCATTTTTTCTTAATTGACTAGCGTAATAATTAGGTTTGAAATTAACTTTTTTAGCATAAGCTTTTATAATGGTTTTTGTTTTTTTACTAATCTCTTGACTGTTATTAAGCGCTTTTGAAACAGTTGATTTCGAAAATCCAGTCGCTTTTGATATATCGTTAATATTTACCATATTTTATTTAAATATAATATTTAAATATCAGATTAATTTATTAAAAATAAACAAAACATTCTTTAAGGTATTTTAATTATATTTGAGTTTAACTTATTAAAATTTACATAATGAAAAAAATTATTTTATTGCTGGTAACATTATTTACTGTTAATGCTACCGCACAACAACTTGCATTCTCAATAGTGCATTTTAAAGCTCATGAAAATTCTCAAAATGATATCGCAGAATTATACGAAAAACACTATGCCGATGTAAAATTTAAATCTGGAGGAATTTTTCTTGAAAGATTATGGCAGGGTAGAGAGAATGGTAATACTCACAGATTTGTTTGGGTATGGGAATTAGGAAATGGAGGAATTGAAGGTGAAGAAATTAAATTTAAAAATGATGCTTTTTGGGCAGAAATGAATAACTATGTTGATACATGGGGAAAACATAGCTCAGGAAGATTCTTAAGCTGGAAAGATGGCGATGTTAGTAAATTTCCTTTTGGACATCTGTGGGACATTACTCCAAAGGATCCAGTAGCTTTCAAAAAAGCACATGATAAAATTGTGAAGGATGCATCTGATATTTTTAAAGATAGAGTCGTAGGTTTTGGTACATATGATATTAATAGACCAAACGGCGCTTCACACTGGGTAGTTATCGCTGAAAAAGACACAGATGGTCATTTAACAATGCACCATAATTTGGAAAATAACTATGCAAAAGAAATGAAGGTATATTTTGAAAACAGAGGAGAGGTTGAACATGTACATGACTTTGTTGTTCAAGTATTGAAGAGATACGAATAATAAATGATTTAATTTAAACAAAATCAAATAAAAAAAGGGTTGAAATTTTCAACCCTTTTTTTATTGTTAAATTAAATATTTTTAGAAAATAGTATAATTGCTATTTGTATGAGCAATTGATAAACCTTTTTCACCTCCAAGCATAAGAGGAATCATTTTAGTAGGAACAAAATCATCATCGTTCATTCTCCATTCCAAATATTTTAAATAATGATCATTACTAACCCAATCAGAAATTACCCAAACAGAATTAGTTTCTTTATTAAAAACCATTTCAGCAGAATTGCAACCATCGTAAGCTCTAGTGGCTGGTAATCCATTTTCACTATTTAAAGCATCTAACATATCTTGTGCTTTTCCTTTTTTTACATCAATTTTAGCAAAAATTTTAGTTTTTGGATAAACAGCATCGTACATTCCACCAAAGTCAAAGAAATCTCCTTGTGCAATAATTTTACCATCCGCATCAAAATTCATGTACCAGTAGCCTTTAAGATCCAATTCTTTACCTGTAGCTACGTTAGTTCCAGTCCAAGTCCCATAAGTTCTTACACTTCCGTCTAACTGACCATCTTCATTTGTTCCAGGCAACCAATTTTCGGCAGTATAATTAATATTATCAAAAGCTGCATGGTAGCCTTTTAGCATTGCTACGTATTGGTCATAGCCAACAGTTTCTGATTTGTACATAGATGTGTTTGACTCTATATCTTGACTAACCAAAGCTAATTGCGCATCAATGTCTTCTTCTCCATGAAGTTCAAAAAGCTTTTGCGCTGTTGCTAAATTTTTAGCGTAATCCGGATTCGTGTTGCAACTACTAAAAAATATAGTAATTGAAAATAATAAAATTAATTTTTTCATTTTTTTTTTTTTTTTTAAAATTGAAGTATAAATATAAATAAAATACTTAAAGGAATGTTTGTGGTGACAATTTATTAATATTTGTCATACATTAGTTTGAGTAATTTAATATTTATGAATTTAAAAGAAGTTAAGTCAAAAGAAATATTTCCTGGTTTAAGCGGAAAGTTTGTTCATGGTGATAATATAACTTGGGTATTTTGGGATGTTACTAAGGATTCCGAAGTTAAGGAGCATCAACATATTCATGAACAAATCATGCATGTAGTTACAGGGAAATTTGAATTTATTTTAAATGGAACCAAAAAAATTTATCAAGATGGAGATGTAGTAGTAATTCCATCAAATATACCCCATTCAGGAAAAGCAATTACTAACTGTAAATTAATGGACGTTTTTAGTCCTGTAAGAGAAGAATACAGATGAAAATTTCTTTAAAATCTAAAAGAGCCTTAGTTGGTGGAAGCAGTAAAGGTTTGGGTAATGCTGTTGCTAGTCAACTTGCTCTATCTGGAGCTACTGTGACTTTATTATCAAGTAATGAAGAACGACTAATAAAAACTGTTAACGATTTAAAAGAAAAAACTGGTCTTAACCATAATTATTTAGTTGTTGATTATTATGATTTTCAGTCTTATCAAAAAATAATAAAAAAATATTTGTCAACTAATCCAATAGATATTTTAATTAATAATACTCAAGGTCCCAAAGGAGCAGATGTAATGAATGTTTCAATTGAGGATTATCAAAAGTCCTTTGATTTATTATTTAAAAGTGTGGTTTTTACTACAATGCTAGCATTGGAAAATATGAAAAAAAATAAATGGGGAAGAATTATTAATATGGCATCTGTTTCAGTAAAAGAACCTTTAAGCTATTTGGCTTTATCCAATTCTATCCGAGCTGCTGTTACAACCTGGGGGAAAACTCTTTCAAATGATTTAGGTTCAAATAATATAACTGTTAACAACATTTTAACTGGTTATTTTGACACTGAGAGAATTAACCAGCTTAACTCTGAAAAAGCAAAAAAACTTAATGTTGATGTTGAGCAGGTTTATGAAAAGATGAAGAATTTAGTTCCATTAAAAAGAATTGGAGATCCTAAAGAGTTTGGATACTTACTAACTTTTTTAGCATCTGAAAATGCAGCTTATATAAACGGAGCTAATATTCCAATTGATGGAGGGATTTTAAAATCCATGTAAAAAAAAATCATGAAAAACTTCTTATTTATTGTATTTATTTCAGTTAGTTTAAACAGCCAAATTATAAACGAAAAAATAATTTTTCAAAGTGCCAACCCCTTTTCTTTTCATGATGTTATTACAGACTTAAAAAGTCAAGAAAAACAAGAGGTTTATGGAAATTTAGTAATTCCCTTCGATTCATTAAATCCAAATAAAAAATATCCTTTAGTTCTTGGTGTTGCAGGAAGTTTAGGTTGGAAGAAACATCACTATGATTACTTAACTATGTATCAAGAATTGGGATTTGCTACTTTTGAACTTAATAGTTTTAAGAGTAGGAATATCGAGTCAACCGTTGGTAAACAAACTCAAGTTACCACGGCAGCTATGATACTAGATGCTTACAAAGCATTAGAAATTCTTTCAAATGACCCTAGGATACTAAAAGATAATATTTCTATTACTGGATGGAGTTTGGGAGGAGCAGTTACATTATTTTCTGCTTGGCTTCCACTAAAGAATGCTATCAATAAAGAACTCAAATTTGCTTCTCATTTAGCTTTTTATCCACCTTGCTTTATTGAACCAGAAAATTTAGATTTTACAGATTCTCCTATTCATATTTTAATTGGAGAATTGGACGATTGGACACCATCTGATCCGTGTATTACTTTTGTCGATAAAATCAAAAATAAAGTCAATATCGATGTAACAGTTTATAAAGATTCTCATCACGGATTTGACAGGGAAGGAGGATTAGAGATCAATGAAAACGGATACAGTTTTAAAGATTGTACATTTAAATTAACTAAAAATGGATATGTTTTGATGAATTATTTTAATGTACCGATGTCCAATCCTTTTTTACAAAAAATAGGATTTTTATTTTGTACAACAAGAGGTGTGACAATTGGAGGGAATGTAGATGCTAGAATTAAATCATTTGATTTTGCTAAAAATTTTATGATTAAAACAATCCAAGATTAAATTCTCTCTGGATAATCTGTAATAATTCCATTTACACCAAGTTGTTTCATTTTTTCTATTTGTTTATCATCGTTAACCGTCCAAGTGTATATTTTAAGACCAGCACTGAAAATTTGTTCAACTACTTTTTTATTTAATTTCTTGTGAGTTGGGTTAATAGCAATTGCTTGAAGATTTAATGCAGGTTCAATAGCATCTAATGGATTATTTTCAGTTACAAGTGCAATATTAACCTTGCTGTCTAAATCTCGTAAATCTTTTAATTCTTCCCACTCAAAACTTGAAAACAAAATATTTTTAGAAATAATTTTTTCATTTTTGATATAATTTTTTACAATTTCTAAAGATAATTTTGCAGTGTTTCTTCCCTTTAGTTCAATATTTAAAAAAGTCTTTTTATCAATAATTTCTAAAACTTCATTTAATGTCGGTATTTGCTCATTTGATCCTAAAACTTTTAATTTTTTTAAGTCTTTTAGTGTAGTTTTTTCTATTAATCCAGTTCCATTTGTTAGTTTATCAAGTTTTTTATCATGAAATAATACAATTTCGCCGGATAAACAACGAAAAACATCAATTTCAATTCCATCAGCCCCAAGCTCGATTGCTTTTTTTATCGATGCCAATGTATTTTCAGCAACATGTCCTTTAGCTCCCCTGTGACCAATTACAAGTAATTTTGATTGACTTATTGAGCTAAAAAAAATCAAAAAAAATGTTAAAAATAATTTCATACTTAATTGTATCGCTGTTAATAATTTTATTTTGAGACTGTAAATTTATTATTAAAGTATATTAATAACCAATAAACTATTGGACTCATTAAAAACCAAGTGCTTTGCGTCTGAAAAGTAATAGGTCTTTCCATTATCTTAAATAAAATTGGATTGTAGTAAGAGCCCAATGGATTTAGGGGCGCCCATGATAAATCACCATTAGATCCTAATTGTTGATTGTAAAAGAAAGCCTCGACATATATATTTTGTAATAAAAACCATGAAAATAAAATTATAAAAGCAGTCCAGTTCCATTTTCTTAAATGAGAATTAGAATTTTTAAACCAAATTTTTAATAAAAAAAGTCCAATCCAAACAATAAGTAGATCCCCCAGTGAATTTAAAATCCAATTTAAATTTTGCGGAACGGCACAATTCAAAGCTTCCGATCTTCGCTGATTAACTGAAAGGCCATCCCAAAGACCGTAAGTAATCCATATTTCCCAACCAATTGCAGCAATAAAAAAGGAAACCAATAATGTAAATGCTGTAGCTGTAGAAATGTTTTTTTGTTTTAAGTAATAAAAAGAAAGTAGAATAGGAGCTAAGGCAAAAAAATAAAGCCTTATCACTAACCACAATTCATCGTTACTTAAATCACAAAAGTTCATAATTTGGATTATAATTTATTTTTTAGCTTGACAAAAACTGCTTGTTGTTCCTTGTTGAGACCGTCAGCTGTAAATATAGAAATTCCCTTTGCTCCATTATCTTTGGATATTTTGATAGCCTTTTCAAGTTGTTCACCATTTTTTAAGGCAGGGGAGTATAAACCAGAATAAATAGGGAAGTCAACATCATTTACTCCTTGTTTCGTTGCAAATCCTATCCAGTTTATATTTTCTAAGTAAAAATTTTGATATAGCATGGGGTAAGCAGCGTCTAAATTCCAATCATTCCAAGCTTGTCTTACCATTTGTCTGGACATTTCAGGAAAAGGAAATACAGCAGCAGTTACCTTTTTATTTTTACTGTGAGCAATATCTACAATTTCATTGACCAGAGTTGTTATTGCATTTAATCTAAATTGTCTCCATTCTGTGGACAGTTCAGGATTTTTGAAATCTAATGGGTCTTTATTAAAAATTTCTTTAAATTTTTCTCTAGCAATAGGGTGGTAGCCAAAATCGTATTCAGGCATTTCAGTTTCTTGAACAATATTATATTTTGGTTGTAGGGCCGCGCCAAGTATAACA
>Ga0233397_1000628_pt1 | contig 17287 bp, 20 predicted proteins | sample 35DmetaG_FD_189957 | JGI IMG/M metagenome (GOLD analysis project Ga0233397, IMG submission 189957) | Seawater microbial communities from Monterey Bay, California, United States - 35D | ecosystem: Environmental > Aquatic > Marine > Coastal | place: USA: California | collected 2016-10-20
AAATTCGATGCGAAAAGAAGTAGAAAACGCATTTGATATGCATGCTGTAGATATTTACGGTTTATCAGAAGTTATGGGACCGGGTATCGCAAATGAATGTGTGGAAACAAAGGATGGTTTGCATATCTGGGAGGATCATTTTTACCCTGAAATTATCGATCCTCAATCGCAAAAACCAAGTGCAGATGGTTCGATGGGTGAATTAGTTTTCACAACTTTAACTAAGGAGGGAATGCCTGTTATTCGTTACAGAACTCGAGATTTAACTAGATTATTACCAGGCACAGCTCGCTCTATGCGTCGGATGGAAAAGGTTACAGGCCGTTCAGATGATATGATAATTTTAAGAGGAGTTAATATTTTTCCAACCCAAATCGAAGAACAATTATTAACTATAAAAGAACTATCACCACATTTTCAAATAGAGTTAACTAAAGATAATCGCTTAGATAAAATGTTAGTTCATACAGAATGCTCAATTGGTAATGAGAATTACGATAAGAGATTAAAATCTAGTATGTTACTTGAGCAAAAGATCAAAGGTAATATTGGGATATCGGTTGAGGTTATTGTACATGATCCAGATGGTGTTCCTAGATCTCAGGGTAAAGCAGTAAGGGTGGTAGATAATAGGTAAGGTAAATCACTAATTAAAGGATGTTGTTTTCTTTAAATAAGGTTTTTAGATCTTTCTCGGCTCTAGCACCAAGGTGACTAATTATTTCTGATGCGGCGAGACAGCCCATTTTTCCACAGATTTCTAGATTATAACCGGCTGTCAGGCCCCAAAGGAAACCGCCAGCAAACATGTCACCCGCTCCAGTGGCGTCGACAATTTGTGTTGGATTAGCTTTTATATGAGTTTTCACACCTTTGTTCATTATATATGCACCTTTTTCCGCTGCAGTGCACGCCAGTATTTCAACCTCGTTAGAACAAAGTTCAAGAGCCTGGTTTAAATCATTCGTTTGATACATAGCTTTTAATTCGAACTCATTACAGAATAGTAAATCAATGTCTGATTTTATCATTTTGTGAAAAGAATCGTGATGCCGCTCTACACAAAAAGGATCAGAAAGAGTTAAGGAAACTTTTCCATTTGCACTTTTGCATGCTTTTATAGCTTTATTAAATGCTTCATGGCTTTCAGGACCATCAAATCGATAGCCTTCTAAATATATCCACTCTGAGTCTTTTATTTTTTGCTCATCAATATCTGAAGGCTGAAGGTACTCAGTTACACCAAGGTAGGTATTCATTGATCGCTCGCCATCTGGTGTCACAATGATTGTACATCGGCCTGTTTCATCTACACTCTTATCATCTGCAAATGGCGTGCTATAAATCACATTTTGGTTTCTTAAATCTTGTGCAAATATGTTTCCTAGCTGATCATCTTTGACCTTACCAATATAAGCTGTATTTCCGCCTAGTTGTGCAATTCCGGCAATTGTATTTGCAGCAGAACCACCACTCATTGACTTGGAAACTTTAATTAATTTATGTAATTTCTTTGCACGTGTTAGATCGATTAATTGCATAACTCCTTTGCTAATTTTATTTAAATTTAAAAAATTCTCATCCTCGTAGCACAGTATGTCAACCATTGCATTCCCAATGCCAACCACATGATATGTTTTAGTCACTTTGTTTATCCTTTTATTCCATTAATTCTGGATTGATTAATTTTTAATTTAAATTACGCAAGTTTCGGGTTTATTAATCTCGTTTATTTATGATTACTTCTACCTAAGGGGGAATCATGTCTCAAACATATCACTATCAAACAATTAATCGTGCTATTACCTTTATAAGGTCGACCCTGATACAGCAACCTAAACTTGAGCAAATTGCTGGCTCTGTTGGTATGTCGCCATATCATTTCCAAAGAGTATTTACTGAATGGGTTGGTATGTCGCCAAAACGTTATCAAGAATATTTAACATTAGGCTTTTCAAAGGAACTGCTACAAAAAAGACATACCTTATTAGACGTAACTTTAAATATGGGTCTATCGGGAACTAGCAGATTACATGATTTGTTTATTAAATGGGAAGCAATGACCCCTGGAGAATATGCGTTAAATGGTGCAGGTGTAGAAATCAACTGGGGTTTTTTTGATAGTCCATTTGGACAAATGCTAGCAATGGCCACAAAACGCGGCTTGTGTGGTATAGGTTTTGTTGGAGAAAGTAGTAAGACTGTTATTTTTGATGACTTTAAAAGTCGTTGGCCTAATGCCGTTTATATTGAAAATAAAGTTATATTAAAGAGCCTGATTGAAACGCTGGTTATTGGTAAAGGAACGATTAATATTCATTTGATTGGAGCACCTTTTCAAATTAAAGTTTGGGAAGCTTTAATGAATATCCCAACGGGATTCGTCACAACTTATTCTGATATTGCAAAAGCAATTGATAATAAAGCGGCGGTTAGAGCTGTAGGAACTGCTGTAGGAAAAAATCCGATTAGTTGGTTAATTCCTTGTCATAGAGTATTGCGAAAAAATGGCGAGTTAGGAGGTTATCATTGGGGAATTGATCTTAAGACCGCCCTATTAGCGAGGGAAAGTGCTCAATTTGAAGGAGATGACTTGTCTCTAATATAAGAACTTTAAATGTTAATGAAGTTTATCTGCAACTTCTGATATTGCTGAATCAATGAGCTTGTTGCTTTCATCTGCTTGAATATTGGAAGAGATAACCTCTTCTACAGCTGATATTGCAACTGAAATGGCTGTATTGCGCACTTCTCGGATTGCAGCTGCTTGTGCAGAACTAATTTGATCATTTGCAGCTGCCATACGCCTCTCAATCGAAACAGTTAAATCTTTTTGAGCTTGTACTGCTGCATTTGCGGCTTCTTCTTTGGCATTCTTAATTATACGTTCAGATTGCTCTGCTATTTCCTTTTGTTTTCTTTCATAGGACGCTAATAGTGATTGAGCTTCCTCCATCAATGACCTAGCTTCATCAAGCTCTGATTGAATTCCTTGAGAGCGCTCATCAAGCATTTTTGTTACCATTGCTGGCACTCTTAAATAAAGGAGTACAGCTACGAACAGAATAAATGAAATTGTAACAACAAAGTCTGTATTATTTAAAGAAAAGAATGGTCCACTAGCCGCAAACAATGGTGCTGGTATTAGAGCTGATAAAACAAATATTAATTTTTTCATATCTTAATCTTTCATCCTATCCGAAACTGCTTTTTTAATAGTTGCTTCATTACTGAGGCTTGGCATAACTTTCCCCAGAATTGCTTGCGCTGTATCGTTAGCAACTTCTTCAACCGCTTTGATTGCTCCTTTGCGTATTTCTGAAATAGCTTTCTCTGATTCTGCTGCTTTTTTTGATATTTCAACATCAGCTTTCTCTGTTGCCACTAGTAACTCTTGTTTAATCTCAGCTTTTGCTTCCTCTATAATGGTCTGTGCTTCAGCTCTGGCTTCGGAAAGTGCTAAATTATAAGCACGTTCTGCATCGATAGCTGCCTGCTTGAGGTCTTCAGCCTTGGCAAGGTCGTTACTAATTGCCATTTGTCGGTCTGAAAGTACCGATGCTATTCTTGGTAACGCAATTTTGCTTAATACGAGATAAATAATAACTAACGTTATAACCAGCCAAAAGATTTGATTGGAAAAAGTACTAATGTCTAATTGAGGCATTCCTACAGCGTGTTCAGAAGCGCCTGTCGTTGTTTCAGATGCCATAGCACCCTCCATTTACCATATGATGCTCAGATAAATATATCTGAGCCTTTGCAGGCACAACCTTTTTGGCGTGCCTGTAACTTACCAAAGCTATACAGCGAACATCAACAGAAGCGCTACAAGAAATGAGAATATTCCTAGTGCTTCTGAGAAAGCGATCCCGATAAACATTGTAGCAGTTTGACCGGCTGCGGCTGAAGGGTTGCGTAATGCACCTGATAAATAGTTGCCCACAACATGGCCAACACCGATTGCGGCTCCACCCATTCCAGTACAGGCAAGGCCTGCGCCAATATAAGCTCCCATTTGTATAAGGTCTGGACCCATTGATACGTCTGCCATTTTTTTCTCCTTTATTTTAGAATGGCTTAAAAATTATTCAAAGCTAATGTGCAGGATGCAAAGCATCATTTAAATAAACACATGTTAGAATTGTGAAAACATAGGCCTGAATGACCGTTACGAGCATTTCTAACCCGTAAACTGCCATTATTCCTACTATTGGAAAAACTGCTCCAAATCCCATTGCACCGGCAAAACCGGCGAAAACTTTAATTACAGCGTGACCCGCCATCATATTACCTGCTAAACGTATTGAGTGACTGATTGGACGCACAAAATATGAAATTATTTCGATTAGTGCCAGAATAGGTCTCAGAGGGAGTGGCGCTGACGATATCCAAAAAAGACTTAAAAATTTAGTTCCATTTTTTACGAAACCAAGTAAGGTGACGAAAACAAATACTGCTAAAGCCATCGTGGCTGTCACAGCGATGTGGCTGGTAGTGGTAAAAGATTTTGGTAAAAGACCAAGTAAGTTGGCAAGTACGATAAACATAAACAAAGTCATTATATAAGGGAAATATCTTAACCCTTCTTTTCCAGCAATATCTTCCACCATTTTGTGTACAAAGCCATAAATAATTTCTGCGATTGATTGACTTCTACTTGGAACTACCGCCCTACCTCTAGTTCCAATCACCAACAGAGCGATTACTGCAACTACAGAAATACCCATCCATAGAGTCACATTGGTTACACTGTACCATGCCAATTCTCCCCCAAAAAGTGGCTTTACAACAAACTGATCCATTGGATGAATATTAAATGCGCTTTCAGTTTCTGCGGACACTGCTTTATTCCCTTTTCTCGTTAGTGACTGAGTCACTATATTTTTCCATGTTTACTCTCTGTAGTTCTTTCGCTGTTTGCATCATAATTCGCACGCCAGCAGCAAAACCTAGTAGTGTAAAGCTCACTAAAAATATTGGCAAAGTATCAAAAAAATAATCCAATCCATATCCAATGCCAAAACCGACTAACATGCCAGTAACAAGTTCGATCACCATTCGCCAAGCAGATTGCACTTCTGCTTCATGATGCTGTCCTTTTGAAGGCTTTTCTGCTGCTTTTTTTGCAACAGCAATTCTCTCGCTTAATAGGTCCAGACTATTTTTGTCAGGTCCATTAGACATCGAATTTGCCTCCTTGAGACGTTGATGGGAAAATAGGTATCATGAACAAAAGAGTCAATTGAAATTGTAATGATTTTTAAAATTTAAGTCATTGTTTTGTATGATTTATTTTAATTATTCCCGAATAATTTAATTTTCCCTTTAATTACATTTTGCATTTTTATCAGAAGCATATTATTCAACCATTTAGTTGAATATTTAAACTGATGTTAGTTTTTAATAATTTAATGACGAGCTGTATCCAGCTTTTTTATTTAAAAATGGATGGGATATTTTGGATAAAGACTTAAACTTAATCTTTCAGGCGCTGGGCGATGGAACTCGGCGAGAAATCTTAATGATGTTATTGGAGGATGATATGGCAGTAACAGATGTTGCTGAGCCATTTGAAATTTCGCTTGCAGCAATTTCCAAACATTTAATTATTCTCTCTAAAGCTGGGTTAATAAAGCAAGAGAAGCGTGGAAGAGTTAAGTGGTGTCAGCTTGATCCAAATGCAATGAAAGTGGCTAGCATTTGGATGGAGGGATTTGGACAGTTTGAAAATGTAGATTTAGATGCCCTGGAGCTTTTTTTAAAAAAAGAATTAAGTTGATTGAGAAGTGCATTCGTTCATCAAAAGATATGTCTGTAACTACTAAAATAAGATTTTGGAAATTTTCTACGTTAGGAAGTTACTCTCCTTGACTAATTAAGAGTGAGCTGATACCTCGCGTCCAATCATGGAAGCAAATTGACTTCCGGTCTACAGCATAGCTAGAGATCGACATCCGTCAGCGAGTATCGCCCACGGGTGTATTTGTCGTTTTGTAAAACAAAGTTTAGTATGGTCTAGAGAATTTAATTAGGAGGGCCGCGCGAAATGTTTGAAAATCTATCTCAACGCCTATCGGGTGTATTTGAAAAGCTGACGAAACAAGGTGCCTTATCTGAGGATAATGTGAAAACAGCCCTTAGAGAAGTCCGTGTTGCTTTACTCGAAGCTGATGTCTCTCTGAATGTCGTTCGCGATTTTGTGAAGGCAGTTCAAGATAAGGCTACGGGTCAAGAAGTTACAAAGTCTGTTACACCAGGTCAGCAAGTTATTAAAATAGTTCATGATGAACTGGTTCATGTATTAGCGGGGGATAATTCGGAACCTGGTCAATTAAAGGTTGATAACCCTCCAGCACCCATTCTGATGGTAGGTTTGCAAGGATCGGGCAAGACTACGACATCTGCAAAATTAGCAAAACGCTTGAAAGAAAAAAATGGGAAGAGGGTTCTGATGGCGTCGCTTGATGTTAATCGGCCTGCTGCGATGGAACAATTAGCAATACTGGGAATGCAGGTTGGCGTTGACACGTTGCCAATAGTTAATGGTCAAAAACCCATAGAAATTGCAAAGCGAGCAAAGCAACAAGCCACCTTGGGTGGATATGATGTTTATATTTTAGATACGGCTGGCCGTTTACATATTGACGAATTATTGATGAACGAAGTGCAAACTGTAAGAGACGTTTCCACCCCTCGAGAAACAATTTTAGTTGTAGACGGTTTGACTGGTCAAGATGCAGTCAACGTTGCCGAAGAGTTTAATGGTAAGATTGGTATTTCAGGAGTTGTTTTAACCAGAATGGATGGAGATGGGCGTGGTGGTGCTGCTTTATCTATGAGAGCTGTTACTGGTAAGCCTATAAAGTTTGTTGGCCTTGGTGAAAAAATGGAAGCTTTGGAGGAATTCCATCCAGATCGTGTTGCTGGAAGAATTTTGGGAATGGGAGATATTGTTTCCTTAGTTGAGAAAGCTCAAGACACTATAGAAACAGAGCAACAAGAAAGAATGCTAAAGCGTTTTCAAAAAGGTCAATTTTCAATGAATGATTTGAGAACACAACTTGAGCAAATGATGAAAATGGGTGGCATGGAAGGCGTTATGGGTATGATGCCTGGTATGGGCAAAATGGCAAAGAAAGTTGAAGAGGCAGGCTTTGATGATAAAATGATAAAGCGGCAGGTAGCCCTGATTCAATCTATGACAAAGCGAGAGCGTGCAGTTCCCCAAATCTTACAAGCCAGTCGTAAGAAGAGAATAGCGGCTGGAGCAGGTCAAGAAGTATCTGAACTAAATAAACTTATAAAAATGCACCGACAAATGGCTGATATGATGAAGAAGATGGGCAAGATGGGTAAAGGTGGAATGTTGAAACAAGCCATGCGCGGAATGTTTGGCAAGGGTGGACAACCGGCGATCCCAGATGGAATGGACATTGGCAACATGGATCCAAAAGCAATGGAAGCGGCTGCAAAACAATTAACGAGTGGTAAGGGTGGCTTTCCTGGACTAGGTGGTGGATTACCTCCCGGTCTCTCTGGATTTGGAAAGAAAAAGTGATAGTTTTAACGGTTAATAGGATATGAAATGATGAATACATCAAAGCGCGCAGCAGAATTATTGAAAACACATCGGGAAAGTATTGATCGTTTGGATGCGATTTTATTTAACACTTTAGGTGAGAGGTTTTCTCACACGCGAGCTGTTGGACGGCTCAAGGCGGAGAATGATTTACCTGCATCTGATCCTTTGAGAGAGCAAGAGCAGATGCGCAGATTAGAGACAATGTCCCAAAGTTCTGGTTTGGATCCAGATTTTGCGAAGAAAATTTTAAACTTCATAATTTCCGAAGTGGTTAGTCAACATAAAAGTCTAAAACATAATTAATAATTGTAACAGAATATAATATTTAATGTCATTTAAAGGAGAAATGAAATGGCCATGAAAATTCGCTTAGCCCGTGGTGGGTCAAAGAAAAGACCTTTTTACAGAATTGTTGCTGCTGATAGCCGCATGCCACGTGATGGCCGATTTATTGAAAAATTAGGCACTTATAACCCACTTTTACCAAAAGATAGTGAAGATCGAGTGAAGATGAATATGGATCGTATTAATTATTGGTTAGGAGAAGGAGCTCAACCAACAGATAGAATATCACGCATGCTTGAGGCGGCGGGTGTGCTTGATAAGAAAGAAAGAAATAATCCTAAAAAAGCAGAACCTGGTCAAAAGGCAAAAGATAGGATCCAAGAGAAAGCAGATAAATTAGCTGCTGCAGAAGAAGCACCTGCTGAAGAAGCCGCTGCAGAAGAAGCTGCTGCAGAAGAAGCACCTGCTGAAGAAGCCGCTGCAGAAGAAGCTGCTGCAGAAGAAGCACCTGCTGAAGAAGCCGCTGCAGAAGAAGCACCTGCTGAAGAAGCTGCTGCAGAAGAAGCACCTGCAGAAGAAGCACCTGCTGAAGAAGCCGCTGCAGAAGAAGCACCTGCTGAAGAAGCACCTGCTGAAGAAGCTGCTGCAGAAGAAACACCTGCTGAAGAAGCTGCTGCAGAAGAAGCACCTGCTGAAGAAGCCGCTGCAGAAGAAACACCTGCTGAAGAAGCTGCAAAGAAATAAATTGGATATGAAAAAAAAGATAAGCGATTTGTAATTAAGATCGCTTATCTTTTAAATAAATTGAACATTATATTTAATTTTATGAAGTAAATTAAAATGAATGAAGTGAAAACGTGTGTTGGAGCTATAGCTGGCAGCTTTGGAGTTAATGGCGAAGTGCGCTTAAAGAGTTTTTGTTCAGAACCTAGTGATATCAGTGTCTATAATCCGTTGACCTCTGAGGATGGCTCAAAGAGTTTTCAATTGGAAATTACTGGTCAATTAAAAATAGGGTTGTCGGCAAAAATTGATGGTATTGTGAATAAGGAACAAGCGGAGCAGCTTAAAGGAACCCGTCTATATGCGGAACGACACCGTTTTCCAACTTTAAACAGTGGTGAATATTATCATGCAGATTTAATAGGACTTAAAACAAAAGACATGAAAAGTAATGAAATTGGTAGGGTTGAAGCACTTCATGATTATGGAGCAGGACCGATTTTAGAGATTTACATCGATCAAATTGGTAGTACTGTTTTAATCCCTTTTACAGAAAAATCTGTACCAAATATTGATCTAAAGGAAAAATGTATAATTATTGATCCACCTGAGACCTTAAAATAGATGGAAAGTGAATGAAAAATTCTACGAAATCCCATGGCCGCCTTTCATTGAAGCCGTCAAAAGAACCACGTGAATTGATCAGTAAAAATCCTGAGTTGAATGGTGTTTGGAGAGCCAAGGTAATTACATTATTCCCAGAAATGTTTCCGGGTGGGTTGAATCATTCGTTAGTTGGCAGAGCGCTGCAAGAAAATCTTTGGAGTTTGGAAACTATAAACCTTCGTGATTTTGGTGAGGGGAAACATAAAAATGTCGATGATACTCCAGCAGGAGGGGGCGCTGGAATGATATTGCGCGCAGATATAGTTAGTCAGGCAATTAAAAAGGCCTTATCGGACGGCTTTGAAAAGAATCCAATTATATGCTTATCAGCCAGGGGGAAGAGATTTGATCAAAAAATGGCTGAAAAACTTAGTAAAAATGATGGTTTAACCCTATTATGTGGGCGTTTTGAAGGTATCGATCAACGGGTAATTGACGCGTACAATGTTCAAGAAGTCAGCATTGGTGATTTTGTGTTAACAGGAGGTGAAATACCAGCTCAACTAATTATTGATAGCACGGTAAGGTTACTACCCAATGTTTTAGGTAATAAGTCTTCTCTTGATGAAGAAAGTTTTGCAAATGGACTATTGGAGCATCCGCAATATACTCGACCTAACATTTGGAATGAGCGTTTAATCCCAGAGGTGCTTACCTCTGGCAATCATAAAAAAATAAGAGAGTGGCGTTTGCAGCAATCTGAAACATTAACAAAATTGCGACGATCTGATTTGTGGGAAAAATATAAAAAATAAAATTATTTAAAAAATTATATTTAATGTACAAGCATCTCACAAAATAGCTAATAATTAAAGTTTTATAGATCATCTGATCAGATTACTTGTTTTATGTATTATCTTAACTCTAAGCTTGCCTGTAAGGATGATACGTCTTATACCCCTCCCAGTCTGAGAATCAATTTTGGGAGCTTGGGCAAAATGACTGGTTTGTTAATGGTAAAGTAGTGGCTAGGTTTCTTCGCTTAGTAGGATATTTACAAAAAAGTATCGGATTAGTCAGGTGATAAATAGTAACTTAAACTTTGGTGGGCTTGAAAATTATAAAGACCCAGAAGAGGACCAAAAGCTCTTGGGTGCATAATAAGTCGCAGAAAACTGTGAAAAAAGGAAAATATTATGAATGTAATTGAACAGCTTGAAGCTGAACAAATAGCATCTCTTGGAAGAGTAGTCCCAGATTTTAAAGCTGGCGATACTATCAGAGTTGGATATAAAGTTACAGAAGGCACCCGCACACGTGTTCAAAACTATGAAGGTGTTTGTATTAGTAGAAATGGTGGTAACGGTATAGCCGCATCTTTCACTGTGAGAAAGATTTCATTTGGTGAAGGAGTTGAAAGAGTTTTCCCACTACACTCAACGAATATCTCAGAAATATCAGTGGTTAGACGCGGTCGCGTGCGACGGGCTAAATTGTATTATTTGCGTACGCGCCGAGGTAAATCTGCACGTATTGCTGAAAAGACAAATTATAAACCTAAACAAGACACTTAAACGAAATCCAAGTGGAGCTTTAATATGAAAAAAGATGTTCACCCAGAATACCATTTAATCGACGTAAAAATGACTGATGGTACCATCGTAAAAATGAAGTCTACTTATGGAGAAGAGGGCTCAGTACTTGCTTTAGACATTGATCCCTCAGCTCATCCAGCTTGGACTGGCGGCGGAACCCGTTTGCTAGATACAGATGGGCGTGTGTCTAAATTTAAGAAAAAATACGAAGGTTTGGGTTTCTAGGAAGCCTAGGCTTTTTATTTTTAATTAACCCGCAGCCCTCTTTTTCAAGAGTTCAGTTAACCATTTAGGGTCCATTTCAGGTACCGAAGATAGTAGTAATTCGGTATATTCAGGATGTGGCGGTGAAAATATTTCATCTTTCATGCCTTGTTCAACGACTTTACCCTCTAGCATCACAACTATTTCATCTGATATTGCTCTGACAGTAGCAATATCATGTGTAATGAAAATATAAGTGATATCAAGTTCCTGTTGTAGCTTCAAAAGTAGTTTCAGAATCCCTTCTTGGACAATTTGGTCTAGAGCAGAGGTTACTTCATCACATATTATCATCTCAGGTTCTGCCGCTAACGCTCTAGCAATGCATATACGTTGCTTTTGACCACCAGATAATTCTGCAGGTAAACGATCAAAAAAACTTTCATCTAGCTCGATCATCTCTAACAATTCGATAACGCGGTCTTCTTTTTCTTTTCCTTTTAAACCTAAATAAAACTCTAACGGCCTTCCAATTATCTCGCTAACGGTATGGCGTGGGTTCATTGCGGTATCTGCCATTTGATAAATCATTTGAATTTTTTGCAATTGTTCGGTGGAGCGACCAGAAAGAGCGGTAGGGAGTGGTTCGTTGTTAAAGAGAACCTCACCTTGATTTGGCGGTAATAATCCAGTTATTACTCTTGCTATTGTTGATTTCCCAGAGCCACTTTCGCCCACTAGGGCGACCGTTTTGCCTCTAGGTACTGATATATTTATATCGTGCAATACGTTTAGATTTTTTCCGTATGCAGCAGAAGCAGTTTTTATCTCAAGTATTTTGTCGTTGGAGGTGGTGGCTTTTTTCTCGATTGATCGAACAGACCAGAGTGATTTTGTGTAAGGATGAGTTGGATTATTTAACATTTCAGAAGTTTCTGCTTCTTCCATCGTCTCTCCATACCGCAATACCTTTATACGATCAGACATCTGCGCAACTACCGCAAGGTCGTGGGTGATATAGATTGCAGCGGTATTAAAGCGTGCTACTGCATCTCTCATTGATGCTAAAACTTCTACTTGTGTAGTAACATCCAAAGCTGTTGTTGGTTCATCAAATATTATTAATTCAGGCCTAGAAGTCATTGCCATAGCCGTCATTGCTCTTTGAAGCTGCCCTCCAGAAACCTGATGAGGATACCGAAAACCAATCGTATCAGCTTCTGGCAATTGCATTGCCCTATAGAGATCAATAGCGTCTGCCTCTGCATCAGTCTTGCTCATTAGTCCGTGCCTAATGCCACTTTCAGTGGTTTGGTCTATTAGTCTATGTGCTGGGTTGAAAGAAGCAGCAGCTGATTGTGCTACATAAGCTATTTTACTACCCCATAGCTTACGTTTTTCTTTTTCTGGTTGGTTTATGAGTTCTTGACCGTCAAATATTATAGATCCACTTGTGAGCCTACAACCGGGTTGAGCAAATCCCATTGCTGCTTTGCCCAATGTAGATTTGCCAGCACCACTTTCACCAATTATTCCTACTACCTCACCACGCTTAACTGTGAGGTCTACTTTTTTTATTATCTCGTGCCATCTGTCGTCAGAAAACCCATCTATAACGACATCTTTCATCTCTAAAAGAACGTCACCTTTTTTTCCTACTTGATCAGTGCTCATCGCGTATACCACTTGTTTTGTGTAGGAACCAATCTACTACAAAATTTACTGAAACAGTTAAAAGGGCTATACACGCAGCAGGGACTAGTGGAACCATAGCCCTTGTTAAATCATATTTTGCAAATTGTATTAAATTTGCTGTCTCTCTAACCATTGTGCCCCAATCTGCTGTGGGTGGTTGTATGCCAACGCCAAGAAAGCTGAGCGCAGCGATAGCTAGAAATACAAAGCAAAACCTTAATCCAAACTCCGCGACAAGAGGAGGTAATATATTGGGTAAAATTTCTTTTCTCATGATCCAACCTAATTTTTCTCCTCGAAGGGTTGCCGCTTCCACATAATCCATTACGACCACATTCATTGAAACAGCGCGAGTTAATCTAAACACTCTTGTACTGTCCAATACTGCTATAATACAGATTAAGCTAAACGTGCTTGACCCAAATATTGATAATAACATGAGCGCAAAAATTAATGATGGTATCGCCATGAGAACGTCAACGCCTCGACTTATGACCTGATCTAGATATGATCTGTTAATGGCAGCAATTAACCCAAGTGTCATACCAATGAAAAACGATATAATAGTGGTGACAAGAGCAATTCCAATTGTATTCCGGGCACCGTATATTAAACGCGATAATATATCTCTTCCAATTTGATCAGTTCCAAGAATATGTTTGTCGCTAAAGGTTTGATAAGCACTAAATTGACTATCTGCTTCTCCAAACGGGGCTAAGATTGGAGCAAAAATTGAAACAAAAGCATAGGCTAAAATAACAATTATACCAAATATAGCGGTTGGTGGCGCCTTTTTTAAATCAATCCATATTCGCTCCCAGCGTGTCCGTCTTTGTCGAAGGCTACCAACCTCACCAGAGGCTGAGTATGTATTTGTTTCTTTTGTCATCTTGGGTGTAGCAATCTTGGATTTGTAACTATGCCTATTATATCTGCAATAAGGTTCAGAATTATATACGTACCCGCAAAGATAACGGCACAGGCTTGAACGACCGGTATATCTCGTGTTCTGACAGCATCAACCATCAATTGACCAACGCCTGGATAAACAAAAACTACTTCTACCACTACTACTCCTACTACTAAATATGCTAAGTTAAATGCAATAACAGTTGCTATTGGTGCCCAAGCATTTGGGAGAGCATGTCTGAGGATAACTTGAGTAGACGAAATACCTTTTAGTCGCGCTTGTTCAATATAGGGGCTAGCAAGAAGGTTAATTATAGCTGCCCGTGTCATCCTCATCATGTGCGCCACAATCACTAAAGTGAGCGTCAAGGCTGGCAGTATCGTTTTGTATAGCCTCTCATCAAATGTATCTCTTGGGTCTACATTTGCTAATGAAGGAAATATTCCCCAAAGAGAGGAAAAGAATAAAATTAAAATATAGGCTACAAAAAATTCTGGTGTTGATATTGTGGTCAAGGTTGTGGCGTTTATGACCCGATCATAAAGAGAGTTTCGATATAACGCCGCTGTAATTCCTAAAAATAATGATAGTGGGACAGCAACTATTGCGGTTAATGTGGCTAAAAATAGTGTATTTTTGAGTCTTTCATCGAGCAAATCCATCACAGTTCGTGATCTATCCATGCCCGATGAGTTTCGTCCTGAAAAAGATTGACCAAAGTCGCCTGTCAACATGCCACCGGCCCAATCTAGGTATCTGATATAGGCTGGTTGATCTAAGCCAAGCTCTTTACGAAATGCTGCTACGGTTTCGGGGAGTGCCCTTTGTCCCAATATCGCTTCTCCAAAATCGCCTGGTAACATTTCTATGGAGCTGAAAATTATTAATGAGACAAAAAATAAAGAGAGAAACCCAAGTAAAATTCGTTGTATTACGGTTATGACTATGGGGTGCAAAACGGATTCTTTCTTATTTTTATTTCAACCATTTAAAAGTTATTTTTAAAGAATTGCAAGATTGCAAATTAATATTGTATTAGATTTTTAAGAATTATTGCTGATAAATAAGGTATCTTCCGTAAATTACCTCGGGTAATTCAATAAATTAAACTTTTTGTAAAAAAAGCCTTGCTTGATAGGGGGGATTTGCTCCAATATGCTTGGATAGGTGATATATCACCAACTCATGTCTGCTATGAATTGTGATAAATCACGATGTGAGAATAAAACAAATGAATAGGGAGTTACACTATGATTTCAATCGACAAACTGTCGAAACTTTATGCTGCAGGGCGGATAAGCCGACGAGACTTTATGCAGGGAGCAACTGCGATGGGTGTTACTATCGCTGCTGCGTCCACGATGGCCGTTCAGGCAGAAGCGTCTACACCAAAAACTGGTGGGACTCTTCGAGTTGCGTTGGGGCATGGATCCACAACAGATTCATTCGATCCAGCAACATTTGAAAACGGTTTTGCAAATGCCTTATGTTATTCATCGGGCAATCATCTAACGGAGATTAACAACGAAGGGCAGCTTCAACCTGAATTGGCTGAGTCTTATACATCAGACGATGGAATTACTTGGCATTTTAAAATCAGAAAAGGGGTTGAGTTCCATAATGGCAAAACTTTAACACCAGAAGATGTCATTGCATCTATTAACCATCATAGAGGTGAAGAAAGTACTTCAGGCGCAAAAGGCTTATTGAAGGCTTTGAAAGGAATGTCTGTTGATGGAGATAATGTTGTTTTTGAATTAGAAGCAGCAAATGCAGACTGGCCATTTATTATGTCTGATTATCATTTCAAAATTTTACCTTCCAAAGATGGGGTTGCATATTTTGATGGTGGTGTTGGTACTGGTGGATACAAAATTGATAATTTTGAACCTGGTGTAAAATTAGAAGCTTCACGTTTTCCAAATTATTGGAAAGAAGATGCTGCTTATTTTGATGGGCTTGTTCAAACATCGGTCATTGATCAGGTTGCACGTCAAAACGCGTTGATGAATGGTGAAGTTGATGCAATCGATAGAGTTAACGCTCAAACGGTTGACCTATTGGCTTCTGTTCCACATGTTAATATCATAGAAAACACTGGAACATTACATTATACATTTGGTATGCGCTTAAACGTTGAGCCATTTGGTAATTACGATCTGCGAATGGCACTAAAGAGCGCGATCAAACGTCAAGAACTTGTAGACAAAATCTTGAATGGACATGGCGCACTAGGTAATGACCATCCAATATCTTCTGCAAATCAGTATACAAATACTGATTTACCTCAGAGAGAGTTTGATGCAGACAAAGCTGCTCACCATTATAAGAAATCTGGACATTCTGGGCCAATTAAGATTGCTGCAGCTAATGCGGCGTTTGCTGGTGCAGTAGATGCAGCACAACTTATTGCTGCTTCATGTGCTGAAGCAGGTATTACTGTAGAAGTTGATAAGGTGCCTGATGATGGATATTGGTCCAACGTCTGGAACAACGATGCTTACGGATGGAGCGCTTGTTACTGGGGAGGTCGTCCAACAGAAGATTGGATGTTCTCAGCAGCGTATGTGTCTGGCTCTGATTGGAATGATACAGCTTGGAGAGGTACAGATGCTTCAAAAGAGTTTAATGAGCTAGTTGTTGCGGCGAGAGCGGAATTAGATGTAAATAAACGTAAAGCGATGTATTACCGATGTCAGGCATTAATTCATGATGATGGCGGGGCTACTATCCCAATGTTTGCTAATTATATTAATGGTCTTAATAAGAAGATTGGCCATAAAGATAAAATGGGAGCGAACTGGGATATGGATGGTGGTAAAGCATCAGAGCGTTGGTGGTTTAACTAAGTTAATATCAAATATAGAGAAAATGGCGGTTGAAAATTCAACCGCCATTTTTATTTGAATATAAAAGTTTGATCATATCGCCTCCATTACAGACGTGAGGATCATTTTTCTTCTAACACCAGAAAAATCATTTATTGGATAATGAAGCGTAAAGCGATTATCCCAAATTAAAACATCACCTTTGCTCCATTTAAATGGGCATGTTATGTCATAAGCTTCCATTTGATTGAATAAGAACTCTAATAATGACTGACTTTCAATAACACTCATGTTAGAAAAACGCGTAGTAAACATTCGATTGATGTACAGTCCTTCTAGACCAGTTTTTGGATGAGTGCGAACTGCTGGATGCTCAGTCACCCAAGGTTTTATTTCTTTTCCTTCGCTCCAATGATATCCGGTTGCTGGTGTGATAATGAGATTACTGTCCATTAATAAATCTAATTTTGATACCTTCTTAAGATAATGTGAATTATTTTCTATAACTTTTAAATTTGATCAATTCCTTTTTCTTACACGTAATAAGCGTGCATATCCCTCCGCTGGCCAAGCTTTTTCGAAATCGTAAAATTTATCAAATGAGGGAACGTCTTCTGGCAAATTTACCCAGTCAAGCTTTTCATTTATAAAGATGTGGGCATCTGGTGGCGCAAGGTCGGGATGGTCTAAGGTTCCAACTTTAACAATACTTAATGTATCTTTTGGGCCGTAATGACTAATAATACCGGTAGCACAATGTGAACATCGCTTTACGACGTGCCTTTGACCACTCCCTGCTGGCATAGCATGAGTTGTTAGATTCCCTGTGATTAATTCAAAATATTCTGGTTCTAAG
>Ga0233397_1000671_pt1 | contig 16706 bp, 9 predicted proteins | sample 35DmetaG_FD_189957 | JGI IMG/M metagenome (GOLD analysis project Ga0233397, IMG submission 189957) | Seawater microbial communities from Monterey Bay, California, United States - 35D | ecosystem: Environmental > Aquatic > Marine > Coastal | place: USA: California | collected 2016-10-20
TCAAGTTGCTAGTTTTCGAGCTGGAAACGAGCCAAACGCCGAGCCACAGCAAACGTTTGCTTATGGGGATCTTGAAAAGTCTTTTGCCGAATCTTCATTCGTTTACGAAAGCACCTTTACCACTGCTGGGTATCCTCATCACTCGATGGAGCCTCGAAGTGCTATGGCGTATTGGGAGAATGGGAAATTGTATCTCCATGGCACGTCCCAAAGCTTAACGGCACTTGCCGATGGAATGGCATCTATCGTCGGCGTTCCTCCAGAAGATTTTGTCTTTATCAATCAGGCGACTGGTGGAGGGTTTGGACAAAGAGCAAGGGCAAATAGCATCCCTAGCATGGCGATTCCGGCAAAATTGTCGCAGAAAATAAATCGACCGGTGATGATGAGAATCACTCGGGAAGAAGAATTCACTATCGGTGGAGCGCGGCAAGGATTCCAGGGCTGGATAAAAGTAGGTTTCAAGTCAGATGGTGTAATGGCCGCTGCTGACCTTTACATCATTTCAGATAATGGGGGGAAAGGCGGAGGAGCAGACGCATTTTCTGCCGCTGATGCAATTAGCATACTTTATCAGACAGAGGCTGTGCGGTTCAGAGGAACATCGATCGGGAGCAATACGGGACATCGAGGAGCTCAAAGGGGTCCGGGTCAGAATCAAATAGCTCCGATTATATCGCCAATTCTTGACAGAGCAGCAGCGGAATTGGGAATCGATCGGCTTGAGATAAGGAAAATCAACACTCCTAAGAATGGCGACGTTGGTGGTCCTCAAAGAACACCTTTCACCAGCGCCTACATGCCTGAAGCGCTCGAGATGGGTGCGGAGATGTTTAATTATTCAGACCGCATTCAAAGATCGAGGCAGCGGAAAGGGACAAAGGTAACCGGCATCGGTGTCGGTCAGGGATACCATAATGCTGGTCGAAGTGGAATGGATGGAATTGTCAGGTTGATGGCTGATGGACGGCTTCAAGTGCATAATGGCGTCGGTAATTTAGGGACATACTCTTTCGCGTCGACTTCGCGGGCTGCGGCAGAGGTCTTGCAAATCCCTTGGGAGCGCGTTGATATCATAACCGGGCGAACGGACCGCCATTTGCCTATTACTTCTCCGCAAGATGGTAGTAACTCTATCTTCACAAATACTCGAACAAATTTTGGAGCAGCCCAGGACCTCCTCGCTAAGATGAAAGAAATAGCGGCGATGGACTTGGGGGGAGATATATCTGATTACGAAGTGGGCGGCGAGCGGATTTTTAAAATTTCTGACGAGACTGTTGCGATGAGTTTCGCAGAGATCGCTCAGCGAGGTATCGAGTTAGGTGGAAAGTTTACGGGCGAATCTGAGTTGCCCGAGGAGCTCAATGATTTCACAAAGCTTTCTGTCTCACGCCTAGCTGGTCAAGCTTTGATGGGCATTTTCCATGACTCTAGGCATAGTAATAATCCGCCCGGGTTCACGGCTACTTTTACTGAGATCGAGCTTGATACTGAGACCGGCAAGTACGAAATCATAGATATGGTGACAATTGGCGATTGTGGAACAGTCGTTCACCCTCAAGGTTTGAAGAATCAATTGGTAGGGGGAGCGGTTTGGGGAATCGGATTGTCTGGGTACGAGCGTCATTTGTACGATCCACAGAATGGTTTGCCAGCCAGCACAGGCTATTGGCAGAGTAAAGTGCCAACCATGTTGGATACTCCTGCAAAAATTCAGACTGGTTGGGTCGACCTCCCAGATCCTGAGAACCCGGTCGGTGCCCGCGGGATTGGAGAGCCCGCGATGGGAGGTGTTTCAGCAGCGCTTACCGCAGCTATTAGTGACGCTATGGACGGGCATATTTTTAACTCGGCCCCAATTACAGCCGATATGATCATTAACCATGCGGCGGGGGTGTCTTCAGACGCAATCCCGTTAGCGCAGAATAATTTCCGAGGTTGATATGGTAGCTACATCACACGACGTTATGCCTGACATTGAACTTTATCAGCCAACCGATGAAGCAAACGCACTTTCTTTAGCTAACACTTTAGGGAAAGATGGGTGGCTGGTTGGGGGCGGTCAAGATACTTATGGTTGGCTAAAAGATCGAAACAAAGCCCCTGCTGCAATGATAGAGCTTAAGCAAATTGATGCGTGGAAAGGGATTAAAGAAACTCCGAATGGGATTGAAATTGGAGCGGTAACGACTCTAACGGAAATCGCAAATAGTGAGCTAGTAAAACGGAAGTTTGAAATTTTATCAAAAGCAGCAAGTATTGTAGCTAGCCCTCAAATTCGGAATGTAGGAACGCTTGGTGGAAATCTTGTTCAAGATGCGCGTTGTTGGTATTACCGTCGAGGATTAGATTGTTATCGCGCGGGGGGTAACATCTGTTATGCCGATTCACCTGAAGGTCTCAATCGAGAGCATGCTATTTTCGGCGCGAGCCGTTGCGTTGCAGTTAGCCCTTCTGATACAGCGCCAGCGCTGGTGGCGCTGGATGCTACGATGGTGGTGTCGAGTAGTGCGGGTGAGCGACTTATTTCAGCAGAGGATTTTTTTGTAGGGCCCGCGATCGACATAGTTAACATGACAGCATTAAGAGAAGGTGAAATTCTTACAGCTGTTCGAATACCTAATGATTGGGCTAACGCGGAATTTTATTGGGAAAAAGTAGCTGATAGGAACGTTTGGGATTTTGCACTAGTCAGCATTGCTGCCGTAATGAAGGTCTCCAACGGCCAGATACAAGATTCTCGCTTTGCATGTGGAGCAGTGGAATGCACGCCGAGAAGACTCCCTTCGGTTGAAAATGCTATTCAAGGTCAACAGCGTTCAGAGACGCTGGCCGAGAAAGTAAGTGAACTAGCTTCTGCTGGAGCAGAGCCGCTGAATTACAATCACTTTAAAGTGCCGCTTATTGAAAATCTCGTTAAGCGAGCCATTAGGGGCTGAGAGCTCAGTACTCTCTAAAAATAATAAGTATGAATTAAGCAGCTTGAAAAAGCTGAGAGGAGTATGAAGTGGGAGAAATAGTTCGCTACAAAAGGGATGTTTGGGGCGAGGAAGTTATTCTCGGTGTGTCTTGGGATTTACTTTGGGTTGTTGCAGTCTCCATTTTAGTTTTATTAGCGGCTCATGCGATTATTATGGCTGCTTTGGCTAACAAAAAAATAGACAAGCCTTCTGGAGATGGGGCTCGCGTTGTTCGTCACGAGGCGGTTGATCGGTGGTTCCACTGGGTGATGGCAGGTAGTATTTTGGTACTGATCGCCACAGGCGTAGCTCCGATAGTTGGACTGCGGTTTGCGTGGCTGGAGCTGCACTGGATCTCTGGTCTACTCCTAGCTTTTATTACGTTATTTCATATTGTGCGGTCCTTGTTTTGGCAGGACTTTAAATCCATGATCCTCTCGCCAAAAGATTTCGGCGAGCCTTTTGATTCCTCTCTGATGCCGGGCAAATATACTTTCGAACAAAAAGGGATGCATTGGGCGGTAACGGTAGTCGTTCTTGCAGTCATTGTTACAGGATTGTTAATGTTCTTACAGATAGATTCACCGTTCTGGGAGCGAACAAACAGCATGCCGGAGAGTCAGCTGGGACTTGTTTTTCTTTTGCATGGATTGTCGACACTTGCACTCGTTGCGTTGGCCTCAACCCATATTTATTTTGCAATTCGCCCAGAGAAATTATTTTATACTCGTTCCATGTTTAAGGGGTGGATATCTGAGGATGAAATGAAGGCCAATCACAATCCTGAGTTGTGGGCACCTAAACAAGCTGATTGATAATATTGTTCCAAACATAGCGCGTATCAGGTCTTTTACTTAAGCTGATGCGCGCTCTTAGTTTTTGAATAGGTGTTTTAATATTTGCTGTCATAGAAACTAGGTTTTTGAATTTAGATTGAGGTAGGAATAGTGTTAGAAGACGACATCGAAACGATTGAATCCGGTTATGAATTTCTTTTAGCTTACGCCGCGCAGGGCCGCCCCGCTGCAGTTGAGACTGGCCCGGGGCCTCATGCTCGTCCAACTATTCAAAATATGGCCGAAGCTATGGCGAATGTTGCAAGGCAATTTTCGGATAGTTCTGATGGGTTTGAGAATGTTATCGCGCATGATTGCCTGAATGCGGGAGCGGCGCTTGAATTTATTTTACGCCAAAACAAGGTTGGGTCTGAGATGGTGGATAATTTGAATGCGTCGATTCATTTGCGGGCAGTGCTTACCGATCTCTTCCTATATAGCGAAGTTCTCAAGCCAACCACCGCGGATGAATTAGCTGCAGCCGCTCCAAGCGTGGTCGAAACGTTCGATGCCACGAAGAACAAAGATTAGTGCATTGCCAAATTCAATTAATTATCCATCTCGATTAAGGCTTGCGCATTTACCTACACCGGTAACGAAGCTCGAGAGGTATTCTTCTCGGTTCGGCAATGTAAATATCTGGGTAAAGCGGGACGAGCTAACGGGGCTGGAAGTTTCAGGTAACAAAATTCGAAAGCTCGAATTTTCTGTTGCGGAGGCTCAAGCTCAAAACTGTGACACGCTGATTACATGTGGCGGATTGCAGTCCAATCATTGCCGTGCGACGGCGATAATTGGTGCGAGATTGGGTTTCAAGGTACATCTTATCCTGCGCGGGGAAAAACCGGAGGTACCCGATGGCAATTTGCTAATGGACTATTTATGCGGTGCTGAAATTAGTTTTCTACCAGCCGACAGTTGGTCTGAGCACGTGGATTTCGCTTCGCAACTCAAAGCGCATTATCGGTCTCTGGGACGAAAAGGATTATTCATTCCGACAGGAGCGAGCGATGCCACGGGGTTGTGGGGTTACATCGCCGCTACCGAGGAGTTAATCGCTGATTTCTCGAGATTAGAAATGACCCCAGATTATATAGTATGCGCTACTGGTTCCGGGGGGACGCAAGCAGGATTGATTGTTGGCAGTAAAATGTTTGGGTACAACGGACAAATTTTGTCTTTTAGTGTGAGTGATGACCCTGACTATTTTGATCAAAAAGTTCGACAAGATGTTGAAGATTGGAAGCGGTTGTATTCTGAACTTCTGGCGGGTACTGAAGGAGACCAAATTATTCCATCTGCTTTGGAAATAATCACTAATGGGGGTTACCTTGGCCCTGGATACGGCAGTTGTGATAAGGAAGTTTTTGAAACGATACACGAAGTTGCGGTTTCAGAGGGTCTGTTTCTTGATCCTGTCTATACCGGAAAGGCGTTCCATGGTATGGCGACAGAGCTCAATAAAGGCTCTGAAGGAGCGCTGGCTGATGCTGAGAACGTGCTTTTTGTCCATACAGGCGGCCTTTTTGGTTTATTTCCTCAACAAAGTGGATTTGCATTTCCTGGATAAGCTGTTTTTTTGTTGTAAGTATAGAAAGTATTAAATCTATTTTTGTTCTATTTGAGTATCTTCTCCTCACAGCCAATTGATAATGGTTATCGTTTGCGCTATTTTCTTGCACAAATATTTGTAATATTGATATATGGAGCAACACCTCCTATGGAGCTTTGATTATGATAGTTATCAGGTCGTTCTCGTGCTTTGCGTTTTTGACATGCATTGCCGTCGCGTTGTCATCATGTCAGCCAGAATCTGAAGCCCCGCGCGTCAATGCTAGCGCGAACGACGCTGATGGCATGGCTGCTGCGAGTTATTGGGTTGAACCGGAGTCTAGTGACTTTGATGATCAGCTCAATGAGGACGCATTAATGATGAATACTCAGCAATTGATTACCGATAGCTTGAGATCCGGCGAGGGCTATTTTAGCGCCGACGGAACAAAGATGGTCTATCAGAGCGAACAGCCCGGAGACAATCCTTTTTATCAAATTTATCTGAGAGATTTGGTTTCAGGGGAAACTTCCCTCGTTTCTCCTGGCTCGGGTTTGACTACATGTGCTTGGTTTCACCCAAATTCGGGTGCGGTAATGTTTTCGTCTACCCATGAAGATCCAGACGCACTATCAAAGCAGGCTGAAGAAATAAGGATTAGAGAGAGTGGCGTAGAGAGGGCTTACGGGTGGGATTATGATCGCCACTATGAAATCTATAGCTCCCAAGGCGACGGAAGTGAACTGGTGAATTTAACCAACGCTGACGGTTATGATGCTGAAGGCTCTTACTCTTCTGATGGTACAAAGATTCTATTTGCGTCTAACAGAACCGCTTATTCTAGAACTCTCAGTATGGCAGAACAAAAGCTTTTTGACGATGATGCTGCCCACTTTATGGACCTTTACATAATGGATGAGGACGGTTCGAACGTTAAGCAGCTCACGAACTCGCCAGGTTACGACGGAGGACCTTTTTTTAATCCCGACGGCAGTAAAATTATTTGGAGGCGATTTAACCCAGATGGCAATAGCGCTGAGATATGGATTATGGACTCTGATGGGACACATCAAAGACAATTAACTGCTGATGCGATGGTTTCTTGGGCTCCCTTTTTCCATCCTTCGGGGGACTATTTCATCTACTCTAGTAACGTTCTGGGTCACGCGAATTTTGAACTTTTTATAATGGACGTTGACGGCAATGGAGCTGCGGTGAGGGTAACGAATACCGAGGGAACTGATATTCTTCCTGTGTTTTCTCCGGATGGTGCTCGGGTTGCTTGGAGCTCGACCAGGACGAAAGATGGTACCTCGCAATTGCACATTAGTGATTGGGATCATCAAAAAGCGCTTGATCTACTTGGGATGAATTAATCCGAGAGCTCACCAACGGCGCTTTATATTATTTCGGATCGAAAAAAGAGGCGGTTTTTGAATATCAAGTTTATAATAATCAAGAATTTTGACCATCACATGTGTTCCATCATATTAGTTGTGTTTGGTCTTGCTTTTGCTATGGCTTTTGCTCAACCCAGTTCTAGTTTGCGAAAAATTGATTTAAATTCGTCTCTGACTCATCATAGCTTGCGAGTAAAAGTTGATCCTTTTTTGCAGACTATTGAAGTTGAAGATCTCATTAAATTTCCTAATGAGAAAAACAGTATTGAAAAAACATTCAATCTTAACGCTAACCTAGAAATTACCGACGGACCTCGCCGGTTGGAAAAATTAGTGTCGGACGATTCTGAGCCAGTTTTGCGACTGAATGCGACTAGAAACGTTTACACTGTTTCTTTGCCGCGACGGCGATCTGATCAATTGTCACTCAGTTACTCAGGAAAGATCTCGGACGTTATTGTTCAATTTGGGAATGAGTATGCTCAAAGCTTTGCTGAAACCAGCGGAATCATTGCGCCGGAAGGTGTCTACCTAAACAAGAACAGTGCTTGGGTCCCTGATTTTGGAGATGAATTTATCACCTTTGATCTTTCGATTGAGTTTGTAGATCGTGCAGAGGACTGGCTGACCATTAGTCAAGGTGATCGAAGCGGTCGAAATGCTTGGATCAGCCTTCAACCAGTTGAAGAAATTTATCTTATCGCAGGGGCGTTCACTGAATATAGTGATTCCGATTATAAAAGTACCGAACAAGACTCCATCGAAAAACTGGCTTACCTCCGAACACCGGATAAAAACCTAGCGACTCGTTACCTTGATGCGACAGAAAGATACCTCGCACTTTATGAGCCTCTGTTGGGTGACTATCCGTACTCGAAGTTTGCATTGGTTGAAAACTTTTGGGAAACAGGCTACGGCATGCCGTCATTTACTTTATTGGGTGAAAAGGTTATCAGATTGCCATTTATCTTAGAATCCTCATACCCTCATGAAATTTTGCATAATTGGTGGGGCAATGGTGTTTACCCTGACTATGAAACGGGTAATTGGAGTGAAGGCCTGACAGCTTATCTTGCCGATCATTTGTTCCAAGAGATGGATGGCAAAGGCGCTCAGTACCGAAAGGAGATGTTGTCACGTTATCAAAATTATGTGGGCGAGAGTACCGATTTTCCACTGAGGGATTTTACGGCAAGAAACTCGGCAGCCAGTCAAGCAATTGGCTATGGAAAAACATTAATGCTCTGGCACATGCTGAGGAAGCGGATAGGGGATGATTTGTTTGTTGAGGGACTTAGGTCTTTTTATGCAGATTTCCTTTTTAAAACTGCCAGTTTTGCGGATATCGCTTTACATTTTAGTTTGGTTTCGGGTGAAGACTTAACCTCATTTTTTGGTCAGTGGACTGAACGAGTTGGCGCGCCTGAAATAACGCTGAGCGTAGACAAGGAGCAAGGAAATCAGGCTAGGCTGATGTTTGCGCAAGTGCAAGACGAGTCTCCTTATGAAATTAGAATGCCGGTGGCCCTTTTTTATGAAGATGAGGCTGACCCGGTTATAGTTGATGTAAATCTTTCGAAGCGTCTAGAAGGATTTTTAGCGGAAGATTACGATAATCTTGAAGCTGTTATCGCAGACCCGAGATATGATTTTTTTCGACGACTTGATGTTTTAGAGACAGCTCCAACTATAGGCTCTCTTTTTGGCTCGGAGCAGTTAACTTTTATTCTGCCTACGGATGATGAAAAAATTGATCTCGCTGATTGGCGCTCATTGGCTGACGCCTTTGGAGCGGGAATCGATGCTCAAATTTTATCAGCTGATGCCATAGATATATTGCCTGATGATAGGGATATTTGGGTTATTGGGAGAAAAAACCCTTGGTTATCGAGCATAAATACGGCGGCGACCGATTATGGATTAGCTGTAAACTCGGAGGGATTAAAATTTAGCGAGGCTGGTCTGGGTCTGGTCGAATATTCAAATAGGAGCTCGGTTGTGACAGTGCGGCATCCAGCAGATCCTTCGCTAACTATTGGATTTATTCACATCGACAATAATGAAGCTGTCCCAGGGATGATCGAAAAGCTTCCTCATTACGGTAAGTACTCGTACTTAAGTTTTCAGGGGGAGGAGCCGGTAAATGACATTAAAGGAACTTGGGCGAGCAATGGGTCGCCCTTAACGTGGGAAAAAAGTGGGAATAGAAAGAAATATGGGCATGGTGATATAGGAGTGCTTCCACCATTAGCTGAGCTTCCTCCAAAATATTTGCCGTCCAAGCTGAGCCGGCACGTTTCAGTCCTTGCTGATCCGGTAATGGCTGGAAGAGGAATCGGCACTGAAGAACTTAACCGCGCTGGAGATTATATTGAGCGTCAATTTCGATCAGCTGGACTTCTCGCGCCAGAAGGTTCCTTTAAGCAGCAGTGGAGACAAACACTTACCAACGGCTCAACAGTCGATCTCTTTAATGTTGTTGGTCTTCTACCTGGTATCAACCCAGATCTTGCAGATTTCCCTGTAGTCGTCGGAGCACATTACGACCATCTCGGCGTCGACTCTAATGGTGAGATTTTCTTGGGTGCGGATGATAACGCTTCGGGAGTGTCTGTGCTTATAGAAGTCGCGGCCAAGCTCCGTCGCGCATTTAGTCCCCAGAGGCCGATTCTTTTTGTTGCTTTTTCAGCTGAGGAATCGGGGCTTTTGGGATCAGAGTATTTTGCTGATCATTTACCTTTCGGAATTCAAGCAGAGCAGGTTTTTGCGATGCTGAATTTGGATTCTGTAGGCAGATTGGACGGAAAGCCACTTCAACTTTTTGGGACAGGAAGCGCATATGAATTTCCATTCATGGCCCAAGGTATTGGCTTTACGATGGGGCTAAAATCTGAAATGCCTGAACGAGCTATTTCAAGCAGCGACCACTCTAGTTTTTTAAGTAGGGGAGTTCCCGCATTACATTTATTCAGCGGAATTCATGGCAATTACCATAGAACGTCGGACTCCATCGATCTTATTGATTTCGAGGGCATGTCTTTAATATCTTTGTGGTTAGAAGAAGCGCTGACTTACTTAGCAGACAACACAGAACCACTCCGTGTAACTCTTACTAACGCTTCACCCACAATTCAGAGGACTGGATTAGGCAATCGAGAGGCAAGTCTTGGGACTATGCCTGACTTTAGTTACACTGGTGATGGGATCCGGATAGAGGCAGTGCTGCCTGAAAGTGCTGCGTCTGCTGCAGGGTTATTGGCTGGAGATGTGCTTCTAAGTTTCAACGACGTTACCGTTGACAATCTACAATTGTATTCAAATTTACTTAGAAATTCTGAGCCTGGTGACGACGTTCGATTAGAAGTGCTTAGGGGAGAGGAGCGTATTCAATTCAATGCAACGCTCAAACAGCGCTGAAAATGCGCTTTTCAATTAGAACTCTTGTTTAAAAACTTTGTGACTAATTGTTCCGAATTATCTTTTTTGAACTCATATAATATATCATCTTCAGTACTTACCTGTTCCCTGCCGCTATGGGAAGAAATTTACCCTAATAAGCGAACCTATGAGAAAGCTACTATTTCAATTAATGCAAATGCTACTGCTGGGAATGCTGTGGTTGGGAAGTGCTGTTGCTTTTTCGCAAATCCCTCAAATTACGCGTGTCGCTGAGAGTGTCGCGAACATAAAACTGGACGGTTATATCGATGAAGCTGTTTGGAATGATCTTCCTATCATCGATAGCATGCGGGTAATAAATCCTGATACGCTCGCAGAGACACCTTATGAGACGCATATTCGATTTTTTTATACTGAGGAAGGCATATACGTTGGTGCGATCAACTTTCAACCCTCTGATACTTTGATCGCAAGGATGACTACTAGAGATACACAACTAGACCGAGATGGTTTCGTAGTCGGTGTTGACGCTTCCGGTGAGGGGTTATACGGATATTTTTTGAGAATTAATCTTGGAGATTCGATGACTGACGCCTCTCTTTTGCCAGAGAGAACGATGAATATGCAATGGGACGGAGCTTGGAATGGAAGAACGCAAGCCCTAGATAATGGCTGGAGTGTTGAATATTTTATACCGTGGTCAATGATGCCACTTCCGCAAGTGCAGAGTGTTCGTCAAATTGGCCTGTATTTCGAGAGACAAGTCGGTCACCTTAATGGAGAGGCTTGGTCGAATCCTCCGCTCCCGCGTACCGTGAATCAATATCTTTCAGCTTTTGAAAAATACGAGCTTCGTGATATCGAGCCGCGTCGTCAATTAACATATTACCCCTTTGTCTCCTCTATTTTTGATGGTGTCGGTAATCGCCTAGAGTCTAAAATTGGATCTGAGTTATTCTGGCGGCCGACAACTAACACGTTGTTGTCGGCAACTCTAAACCCAGATTTTGGGAATGTCGAATCTGATGATGTAGTCGTTAATCTGACTGCTTACGAAGTTTTCTTTCCGGAGCGACGGTCTTTCTTTTTAGAAGGTCAGGACATCTTCAATAACTCTCCAAGGACAATCTCGCGTCCAGGTCCCGGTTGGGGCCCCATATCTTTGCTCAATACGAGACGCATTGGAGGCGCCGCGATCTATGATGTTCCTGAGAACGTGAATATTGTTCCAACTGATTTGAGTCGGCCGACTGACTTATTAGGTGCGGCCAAGCTTACTGGACAGAATGGTAATTGGCGTTACGGGGCATTATTCGCCGTTGAGGACGACTCACAATTAAGCGGAAATCTTGACGATGGCACACCCATTAGCATTTTGGCGACAGGCCGTGATTTTAGTGTGGGTAGGCTTCTTTACCAAGATACCAGTCGTGGAGGGCGTCGATCCATAGGGTGGATGGGGACTAACTATTCACACACAACTAAAGAAGCGTCAGTTAATGCTTTCGATATGCATTTTTTTTCTGCCGATAATCGCTGGGTCGTTGATACGCAAGTAATGAAGAGTGAAGTAAATAATGTTAGTGGCAACGGCTATTTCGCAGATTTTAACTTTAGACCCGAGCGTGGAGTCAATCACTCCCTGCGGATGACTTATATGGATGACACTCTTGATATAAATGAATTGGGTTTTTTAAGCCGAAACGATGCCGTTTATCTCGATTATAGTTGGTCGAAAACGGAGTCTGATATAAAAGGTTTGAGACAGCGGACCACAAGTTTTTCGACAGTGAATCGAGCCAATACTAATGGAGAACCGATCGCTCTTGGATATATTTTGGGGCAGAATTATAATTTCCTAAATAACAGCAGTATTAATTATAGATTAAAGTACTTTCCTAAAAGAGTCGATGATCGTTTAGGTCGTGGGACTGGAAATTTTCGAATAGTTCAGCGTGAAGGTCTTGATCTGTCGTTTTCAACAAATCCTGCCGAAGAAATAGCGTATAAGTTCAGTTTAAATTTGGATCAAGACGAGCTTGGTCCCGAAAAAAACACTGTCTCCGCGGGGGTGGCTTGGAGACCAGATGACCGTTTTTCTCTTGATCTTAATTTGCGGTATACCGATCAAGAGGCGCTGTTAATTCATAAGGGTAACGGTCGTTATACCAGCTTTGAGGCCCATCAATGGGCGCCTCGAGCTGAGATTAACTACTTTATTACTGCGCAACAGCAGTTAAGGTTTACGATGCAGTGGACAGCCTTAAAAGCCTTTGAAGACCGGTTTTGGCAAGTTAACGTTGGTGATTTGGACTTTTTGCAGGATACACAAAAACCAGGGGATCAAAGCGATAATTTTGTAATTAGTCGCCTAACATTTCAAGCTAGATATCGATGGCAGATAGCACCATTGTCCGATTTGTTTTTGGTTTATACTCGGGGAAGCAATTTGCCTCGTGATGAATTTATGCCGTTCCAGAATCTGTTTGAGCAGTCTTGGAATGATCGCATTGTTGATACGATTGCTTTTAAGCTAAGATATCGTCTTGGTTCTTAACACTGCGTTGTTTTTGTACAACGATAGCTTTGACGTTGTCCTGCTTAAAATAAAATAACAAGAGCGACTATCATGAAAATTTGCCACAAAATTATATTTGCTATCTTTCTGGTAAGTTTGTCGATGTATTCTTTCCCCCAAAAAATAGTTGTTGCACATCGAGGTGCCAGTGGATACTTGCCTGAGCACACGTTGCAGGCGAAGGCGATGGCCTTTGCGATGGGAGCAGACTACATTGAACAAGATTTAGTCATGACTCGCGATGACCAAGTGGTCGTAATCCATGATATTACCCTCGATCGGACTAGTGATGTTGCGTTGCAATATCCGGGTCGGGCGAGGGAAGATGGCCGTCATTACGTCATAGATTTTTCCCTTGAAGAATTAAAAACATTAAATATGCGAGAAGGCGAGCGTACAGTAGATGGGGAAAGGCAACAAATATATCCGAATCGTTTTCCATCAGGGAGTTCCACCTTTCGTATTGCTACTTTTTCTGAAGAAATTGAATTGATTCAAGGATTGAATTACTCAATGAATAAAAGTGTTGGGATTTATCCTGAGATAAAATCTCCTGAGTTCCATTTAGCAGAGGGGAAAGATCTTTCTGCAGCGGTGCTTAAGGTGATGAAGGAATATGGATATAACAATAAGCGCGATAAGGTTTTCCTTCAAACGTTCAGCTGGTCAGAGATAAAAAGACTCCGCGAAATTTTGATGCCGGAGGCCGAAATGGATCTGAACCTAGTGATGTTGGCAGGTACTGAGGAGGAGTATCAGTGGATGTTTAATCGGGAGGGGATGAGAGAAGTGGGTCGTTACGCTGATGGATTTGGCCCTACTAAGAGTTTGATAATCGACACTAGCTTAGATAAAGAAAGAGTAATAATCAGTGATCTTGTTAAACTGGCTCATGATAACGGTATGCAGGTCCATCCCTATACTTTTAGATCAGATACAAGAGGTATTCCAGATTATGCTGAGAGCTTTGATGATCTGCTTAGATATTTTTATTTTGAGGCGGGCGTGGATGGTATTTTTACGGACTTCCCGGATCAGGCCGTAAAATTCCTCTCTAACCAATAAAGGTAGAAAAGGTCCTAGGCCTTAGAAAAAATAACTCAAGCCGAGATAAGCTGCTCTGGGCATTGCAGGACCAAGAAATCTCGGAACACTCATCCCCTGAACAATTGGAGCATCAAGTTCCGACGGGTCCTCACCGAGCAAGCCAAAATTTTCATATTCTCTATCGAACACGTTCTTAATTTTGGCAAAAAATTGCAGCTTCGAAGTCAATTTATAGTTAGCTCTGAGGTTGGTTGTAGTGTAACCAGAGATTGAAGGTAGCTGATTAGACTCATCTCCGCGTAGATGTTGATTAGAGCTAGCTTGAAAGACAAATCCTACCTCTAACTCTTTACTTAGTTCGAAATCTCCAATCAATTTGAATTGTTGTTTTGGAATTCCGGGAATCGAGGCTCCGGCTTGGACGCTAATTTCTCCATTTTCATCAGAAAAAGCGTGATTCGGGCTTAGAGCTTTGAAGCTGTCCTCAAACGTAGCGTTAAGATAATTGTAAGATGCTAACCAGTTGAACTGGCCATACCTACTGTTAAGAGATAATTCAAACCCTTGTCTTTTTGTTCTCGAGACATTCGCAAAGAGGCCGGTAGATCGCCCGGTCGTTTGAAACAAAATGTCATTGCGATTGATTGTCGAAAAAACCCCAAGTTCGTAATTAACATTAGCGTATCTTCCTCTGGCTCCGACGTCTACGCTTGTCGTGATTACTTGTTCGAGTGGCGGATCGGCAAGAAAGGCATTAGGCAACCTGCATTCGAAATCTATATCATCGGGATCTTCTCCCCGAGCCATAGCATACTTTCGGGCAATTTCGAACACACCTTCGTTGCACGCCAGTTCGATTGGTGTCGGCGCGCGGGCCGACTGACTGAGTGAAGCAAATAAAATATGATCATCCGAAGCTCTCCAAGTTACGCCGAATGAGGGGTTCGCCCGAGAAAAATTGTGTTTGCCATTCAATTCTGGTCGCGCCCCTGAAAGATCCTGCAGCTCGACGTCAGTATTGTTGTATCGCGCAGACAGCGTTGCTGAAATTGAGTCACTCAGTTCAGCCGTCGAGGTAAAATAAATGCTATTTGATTTGGATAAGGTGCTTACTGAAGTAGCCTCGCTATCGACAAAGGTTCCGGTTCCGAGGTTAGTGGTTAGTCTCGTAATTGGATCTAAGAGAGAAAGTTCAAGGACTGAATTAAAAGCTGAGGAACCCTTAAAATACGCGATCCCAACGATGCTGTTCAGGGGGACGCCAAAAGCTATTCCGCTGTTGCGCCATTGAAAATCTAGGCCTCGGCTTTTTTGATCGCGTTTGCTAAGGTTGTTTATGGCTTCGTCGCTTAGAAGGCCCGAGCCTGAGAGGTCATCAGTAAAATCCTCTAAATTAAAATCGTCCTCTCCAATGCTTAGAACAAGGTTGTTGATGTAAGCCTCTAAATCTTCACTGTCGCTGAACTGATTATTACAAAGGTCGTCGTCATCTAAATTAAATTCTTCTAAATCGTCTTCTTCTAGCTCTTCGATGAGAGCTCTTCCGGATAGAAAATCGCAGGTCGTATATTCTGAACCGTCCCCGTTGAAAGCGTCAGTGCTATTATCGCGATGGAAAAAATTCCCGCTAAAACTGTTTAATTCGTTTGGGCTAAAATTGAAATCTCCTCCAAACATTTGCATGTTATTAGAGGTCACATCGGGTCCCGTAAAAATTGCAGCTCGGTTAATGGCGAGAAGTTCGACCGGGCTAGCTCCGTTTCCGGTAAGGTCGGAATCTCCGTTTTGATAATAAATATTTCCTGTTCCTTTGACGTTTTTCCACGCGAGGCTTGCGTAAGCATTTGTTGCTTCTGAAGCAGAGTGGTCCCTCCAGCCCTTTTCCTCAAATTGTTCAACATTGATATAGTATGCAATTTGTGATGTTTGCAATTCGATAATGTTGCCGCTCTCAAAAGCAGCTTGGTGACGACCAAAAGCCCCTGTGGTCAGTTGTACGCCAGAGCCTTCGACATCGAAGCCAGTTTTCATGCGAACTGCGAGGGAGCCCCCGAGAGCATTTAATCCGAATAACGGATTCGCGCCGCCGATGAGCGTGATGTCTTTAACTGCTGATTGGGGCATGAGGTCCCAATTGACCGTATCACCTAGGGGTTCATTAATCCGAGCTCCGTTTTGATAGACGGCGATTCCTTGTGCAAGGCCTAACAGTGGAGATGCCGTAAAGCCTCTATATTGCAGATCGGGCTGGAGCGGGTTATTTTGTGCATCGTTAAGCGTTACGCTTAAAAAATTTTGATTCATAAAATCAGCAACGCTGTCTGCTCCCGTTCGCTGAAGGTCTTTTGCATTCCCAGATTGAACTGGGAACGGGATCTTATCTCTAGCCATGCCGAGTCCGGATGGTACAACCCCAATCACAATGATCTCTTCGGGGGTGATTTGGGCTTGTGAAATAGAATTTATTCCGACGAGCATGAGCATAAAAATCGTCGTGCTTATTCTTTTTTCTTCTCTATTTACATTCATAAAAAATATCTTCTTCTGAGACGCAGAGGTTTCATATAATATAAGGCGAATTTAGATTTACTGATGATCAACTTTTAGCGATAACAAGGTTATTGCAGGGAAAAAAAAATGGCAAATTATTTTATTACTGGAACAAATCGAGGGCTGGGCTTGGAATTTGTTAGTCAGCTTGCCAAACGAGGCGAAACAGTTTTTGCAACGTGTCGTAATTTGGAAAATGCATCTCAGCTCACTGCCCTTGCGAATGATAATAAAAATGTGCGCCTAATTGAAATGGACGTGGCGGATAATGTCTCAAGGGAGCAGGGGCTCAAGGGAATTGAAGGTGAGGTCATTGATGTTGTAATCAATAACGCCGGGATCTATGGACCGAGGAATTCCAATTTTGGTGGATTAAAGGGG
>Ga0233397_1000700_pt1 | contig 16381 bp, 10 predicted proteins | sample 35DmetaG_FD_189957 | JGI IMG/M metagenome (GOLD analysis project Ga0233397, IMG submission 189957) | Seawater microbial communities from Monterey Bay, California, United States - 35D | ecosystem: Environmental > Aquatic > Marine > Coastal | place: USA: California | collected 2016-10-20
AGCTCTACACTTCTCCTTTAACCATAATCTATGTTCTTCATCCATCTGCGGTGACACCTTATCATAAGTTTCTTGATGATAATCATTAAGCCACTGAGTTTCCGTAGTAGTCATGAAATCCATATCTATTAGATTAGTAGCGATAGGGAATAGAGTGATAGTATCAAATTTCAACCATCCTTCCTTATCTTCTACTACGACCATTAGATTTTCTATACGGATTCCGTACTCTCCTTCTAGGTAATATCCTGGCTCATTGGAGCTGAGCATTCCTGCATCATGCTTTGTATTAGATCTCATTGAATTGCCAGGCGCAAATCCTTGTGGTGGCTCATGTACATTCATAAAAAATCCTACCCCGTGACCAGTACCATGACCGTAATTGAGACCATGTTGCCAGAGGTGCATTCGTGCTAAAGTATCGAGTTGATTTCCTTGAGTGCCTATTGGGAATTTGGCCATAGAGAGTCCTATCATTCCCTTGAGCACTAACGTATAATGAAGCTTCTGTTGATCTGTAGGATCCGTAAATGATACAGTCCTAGTGATGTCTGTAGTTCCATCTAAGTACTGACCGCCACTATCGCAAAGGAGCATGCCATTATTCTTTATATCGTGACAAGCATCATGAGTAGGATGGTAGTGTATGATGGCACCATTGCCTTTATATCCTATTATCGCTGGAAAACTTTCACTTTTGTAATGTGCTTGATGACCTCTACATTCTGCAAGTTTGTCAGCAAATTCCGCCTCAGAGACATTTCGTGATTTGAGCGTATCCTCTAACCACTTCCACGCTTTAGCCATGCCTACAGAATCTTTTATTTGGGAAGATTTACTGTGCGCTATCTCAGTTGAGTTCTTAATCGCTTTCAGGTATTTCGCCGGGGTATTGCCATTAACTTTTTTAGCATTAATAGCTCTGTAGAGATAGGCATTACATATCAAGGGGTCTACTAACAAAGTATCGATCTCTGGTAATTGATTGAGATATGCGACTATTTCAGCATAGGGTCTGAGATAGATGTTATCAGCTTTTAATTCGTTTTGTATCGCTACCGGTACTTTTACTTTATCTATAAATAATGTGCTATAAGTCTTGCTTACTACTAGGTAGCAAACTGCCACTGGGTTAAAGTCTATATCAGTTCCCCTTATATTGAGCGTCCATCCTATATCGTCTAAGGTAGTAGTAAGGTGATGATCTGCTTTTTGCTCAACCATCTTAGCTCTTACTTCATTGAGTCTTTCTGTACGGGTTTTTCCAGCGTACTTGGCATCGTGTACATATATCTCATTCATAGGTATAGCTGCTCTGTTTGTCCATGTTGGTGATATACCATCAGCGTCTATTCTAAACTTTAATCCCTCTGAAACAAATGCCTTTTTCAGCATATCACATTGTCCATTAGAGAATAATTGACCATCTACAGCTACGGTCTGACCACTTGAGAGATTGTCAATAATCCAGTCTCTGTAGTAATTGCCAAATTGGTTATGCATCTTCTGTAGTTCAAATTCACTGCTTGCAGTCTCCATTTCTCCTTGTAAAAAATATCGACTATCAGTCCATACCCCAGCATAATCAACAGTCACTACGACAGTACCTGCAGATCCTGTAAATCCACTGATCCATTCTCTTGATTTCCAGTGTTCAGCTACATATTCACTCTGATGTGGATCGCTACTCGGAATGATGTAAGCATCTATTTTTTCTTCTCTCATCCACCCTCTGAGGGTTGTTAATCTATCATTTACGGTCATTTGTCTAATGGTTATTTAAAAAAATGGAATAAAATTTGATAGGCTGATGTCCTATGTTTTTATAGGGTTCAGCACTATTGTTAGTATAAACAAATCTATTTGAACAGATTAAATATTATAATTTTCTTTTATATGTTGTATTGAGCGTCTATATTTGTTTAAGAAATTACCAATCTAAGGTCTATATTATAACGAACTTAAGAAGTATTTTCAATGTTTCTTTAATGTAGTATGTGCATGAATCCTCTTTTTTACTAAATATTTCTGACTAGATAGAGGATTGTCTCAAAGCTACTAATAATGATTATCTGTTAAAATGGCATTTAAACTAGTAAAAGATATTCCAATATGTAATCGGCATTATACCAAATAACAATTGCAATAATGCACGACAAATGGAATAATTAAATTTCGCCAGTCGATAGAATTAAAAAACTACAACATGTTAAAGCAGAATCTAAGTCAAAAAATGCTCCAGAAGCTGTCTCCTCAACAGATACAGTTAATGAAACTTCTGCAGATTCCTACTGCAACGCTGGATCAACGCATCCAAGAAGAGCTAGAATCTAATCCGGCACTCGATGAGGGTGAAGATAATACCGATGTGTTTGATTTGGGAGATGAGAATTCTGACGATAGAGCAGAGGAGAAAGAATTCGAATTAGATGACTATTTGACGGAGTATATGGAAGACGATCCATCAAGCTACAAACTCAAAGGGGATAATAGTGCATATAATATAGAAGAGACAGATACACCAATAAGTGGAGGTAATAACTTTCATGATTTGCTCGAAATGCAATTAGGCTTATTAGAGTTTAAGACTGAAAGAGAGGAGATTATTGCAAATCAAATAGTGGGTAGTATAGATGAAGACGGATACCTAAGAAGAGAAACCTCTGCTATAATCGATGATATAATGTTTGCACATGGATTTGAGATTGTGGAATCGGAGGTAACAGTGATTCTCAGTATGGTCCAAAGATTTGATCCTGCAGGGGTAGGAGCTAGAGATCTTAGAGAATGTCTTCTCATTCAATTAAATGAGAAGATAGAAAAAGCAACAGGTACTCACGTAAGAGCTAAGAATCTTGCTTTGAAGATACTACTTAATCACTTCCAAGAATTTACTAAGAAGCATTATATCAAACTAAAGAAAAATCTATTTGTATCTGACGCTGAACTCAAAGAAGCTATAGAGGAGATACTTAAGCTTAATCCAAAGCCAGCTAGTGGTGCAGCGACTACAGCCAATAGAGTCAATCAATATATCGTTCCAGATTTCTTAATCAGTAATAGGGATGGTGAATTAGAGCTTACTCTAAATAGTCGTAATGCTCCTGATCTACGTATCAACGATCAGTACATGGAGATGTTGAAAGGTTATAAGTCAACAACAGAAAAACGTAAGGCTAAGAAGACAGAGAAAGAAGCTGTGATGTTTATCAAGCAGAAGATTGATTCAGCAAAGTGGTTTATCGATGCTATTAAGCAAAGACAAGATACTCTCAAACGTACTATGTACTCTATAATGCAATATCAGTATGACTTCTTCAGAACTGGAGATGATCGTACACTCAAGCCGATGATCTTAAAGGATATCGCTGAGATTACAGGCCTAGATATCTCGACAGTATCGCGTGTGGCAAATAGTAAATTCGTACAGACAGAGTTTGGTACTAAGAGATTAAAGGATTTCTTTTCTGAGTCACTTATGACACAAGATGGTAAAGAAGTTTCTACACTCGAGGTAAAAAATATTTTAGGTACGATAGTAGATCAGGAAGATAAACGTAAGCCATTATCTGATGAGAGACTCAAAGATATGTTGATAGAAAAAGGATATAATATCGCTAGAAGAACTATTGCAAAATATAGAGAGCAGTTAGGAATTCCTGTGGCTAGATTGAGAAAAGAGTTGTAGAAATTCAGATTAAACTTAGTGTGTAGCTAGTGGGAAAGTAAGTCCAAGTCTGTCACTTTAGTGACTAAGATTATATAGTTTAGATAGATTATAACAATCACCTTGTGAAATTATCGCAAGGTGATTGTTTATTTAATGCCATCTTCAAAATCAATTGATAATGAAATTGGACTGGTTAAGTCTTTGTCAAATAATATGATTTGTAATCCTGCTTGAAAAAATAAGCCATTATTTTGAAGTTGATGGCTGTAGGATACGCTGAGATGGGGAGAAGATGGACTGTCAGATGTTTTCGAATCAGGGAGTAATTTTGTTTAATAATGATATTTTAAATGTTTAATTTCTGTACCTAATTACTTGTGCATTGTGTCTAGAGTTTACTACATAATTAGTTTCTACAGGTATCATTCTTGCAGTCGTTTTGGTAGAAAATATAGTTGCTAAATCACCGTATTTGCCTATATAATATCCTAAAAATTATAGACGCTCAGGAGTAAATCTCATAGTAAAATACCAACCTACCATTAAATTAGAGCCTAATATGTTCGCGTATATTTTTTATGTCCTTTTCATGAAGTATTAAATTTATATCAGGATTATAATTTAAAGGAATAAAAAATCACCCAACGATTAATTGCGAAAGGTGATTTTTTGTTGCTTTTGCATTTTAAATAATCTAGGAAATATTACAAAGTAAATATCAATCAACAATTCGTCCATTTTAGGAATTTTTTTAAAAACAGATTCCTATCATAGGAATTGGTTATATTGCAAATAATAATTTTTGAGTTGACTATTAGATTTAATATTAATCAATGAGATTGTGAAGTCTGATTTGTATAAATAACTGCTATGCTACAGAACGAATACCAAGTTTCCTTCTTTGATTATCTCTATGACCGTGGTGGATATAAGCGTATTGATCATTTTGCGGAAGAAGTAGCAGCGGCTCTTTACATTAGTAGGAGTGGAGCCTACAAAAAGATCAGAGCTATTTCTAAATTAAGTTTTGATGAATCTATGCAAGTATGTAAATACTTTGGCATCTCACTAGATCAATACCTCGATAGTTTCGGTATGGAGAAGAGCAGCTATGCCTTTCAGTCTGATGACATAGTAAAGCCTTTGACATCTTACTTGCAATGGGCTAAGAATATTCTTACTCATTCGGAATCGATGGATAGATATAGAGATGAGTATACAGTGTATTCATTTAGTAATGAGATTCCAGTATTTCACATTTTGCCTTTTCATCATTTACTGAGTTTTAAACTTTTTATTTGGAATAGAAATAACTGGAATATTTCACAATATGGATTGAAATATGACTTTGATCACTTTGATAAGGATACAGAGCTGAAGTCTACTTTGGCAGAAGTAAATGATCATTTTATAAGTTATGAAAGTGTAGATGTATGGGGAAGTGATTTTCTTACCAATACACTCAACCAACTTAGATATTATACCAAGATAGGTGCATTTAGGAGACAGGAAGATCCATTGTTGATCCTTGCAGATATACGTAAAATGATCAATCACCTTAAGTCTACTGCAAAGGCTGGTGCGAAGATGAGATTTGGTAGTAAAGAAAAACATGCTAAAATGGATATCTATCTCAACTATACACATACAAGTCCAGAGTTAATCTTTATACAATCAGGCAAAAACAGAGTAATATACTCATCCTATTTATCACCTAATTATTTACGTACTACTGATGAGCGTATATGTGACTATACTAATAGCTGGATGGAAAAAGCTATAGCACAATCTTCACTTATTAGTAAAGTAGGTGAGGTAGATAGAGAAAATGTTTTTAATTTTTTGAATAGTATTATAGATGATATGGAAGATAAACTTAGGTATTATTCAAGATAATCAAATTGTTATTTATAATACTTAGCCTCCGCTACATCCATCGCATTCAATAATATCTGGCATCCTTTTCTAATCTGATCCTCTGTTATTATTAACGGAGGAGCCAATCTAAAAGATTTATCATTAAATAAGAAGTAATCTACTAATGCGCCACCTTCTTGAGCTGCATTGACTACATGCTTGAGGAATTTGCGACGCTTCAGCTCTACGGCCATCATCATACCAGAGGATCTGACTTCAGCTATGATATTATGTTGGAGTAATGATTTGATGAGTTTTTCTTTAGCCAATACACCTTCTATGATCTTATCATCTAATAATGTTTGCAGTGTCGCCAAAGCTGAAGCAGTACATACTGGATGTCCGCCAAATGTAGTAATATGACCAAGTGTTGGCTTATCTGCAATACAATGCATGATTTCTTTCCGTGCTACGCATGCGCTAATAGGCATTCCGCCACCCATAGCCTTTCCGATAGTAAGAATATCAGGCTGTATGTAATACTTCTGATGTGCAAATAGGTGTCCTGTCCGACCAAATCCAGTTTGTATCTCATCTAATATTAGTAGTGTATTAGTATGTTTACACTTGGTTCGAATAGCTTTTAACCATTTTTGATCAGGTGTGATGACACCAGATTCTGCTTGAACTAGTTCCATAATGACACAAGCAGTTCGACATGTGATTTTTTTTAGATCTTCATGACTATTAAATCTAATATGTCTGATACCAGGAATAGATGGACGAAATGCAGACGTAAAATCCAAATCACTTCTAAGTGATTCTGCGGCAACAGTACTGCCATGATAGGCACCAGCGGCAGCTATGATCTCATATTTATCTGTATATCTTTTGGCTATTTTGACCGCCACTTCTACAGCTTCAGAGCCAGAGTTGAGAAGGTATACATTATCAAGTCCATGACCGAGATGCTTGGTAAGTAACTCGGCATATTGTGTTTGTGGTGATTGTATATGCTCACCATATACCATCGTATGCATATGAGTATCCACTTGATCCTTGATGGCTTTCACTACTTTTGGATGTCTGTGACCTAGGCTAGACACCGATATTCCACTATTGAGATCTAAATATCGCTTGCCATCACCACTATAGATATACAAGCCTTCAGCGCGCTCGACATCGAGCATCATCGAGAAAGTACTGGTCTGCGTTACATGGTTGATATATAGATCTCTCTTTGATAACATATGGTGTTACAATTGGATGTATTAAATTAGAAGACAAATATGAGGAAAATCAAATGGGCCAAGGCGATAATCACTTGATTTTACGGCATTTCTACATATATTTGTATCATCACGCTTTCCTAGGAGTTACAGTTGTGTTAATAAATGCCTCTGACAAATTTCAACTAAGCACCTGACGTTATTTTTGTTGGCCTGCAAGTTGGACAATATCGAACTTACCCACGCATTTCAAAAATTGAAATTTTATAGATCAGACCTTACGTCGGATCATAACTAACTACAATATGAAATTAAGATTACTCATTGCTCTATTTACGATTACAACCGTTTTATCAGCGCAAGGTATAGTGTTTGAACACACACCTTGGAAAGATGTCATGTCTAAGGCTAAAGAGGAAGGTAAAGCGATGTTTGTAGATAGCTATGCTACTTGGTGTGGACCTTGTAAACGGATGTCTAAAAATGTATTTACTAAATCTGAGGTCGGAGATTTTTTCAATGAGAACTTCATTAATCTTAAACTTGATATGGAAAAGGAAGATGGTGTGTCGTTTGGTCATAAATATCCAGTAAGTGCCTATCCTACGTTATATTTTTTAGCTGGAGATGGAGAAATAATTCATAAAGAGAAAGGTGGAAAAAGCGTAGAGAAACTTTTGAAGTTGGGAGAATTAGTATTACGTAAGTATGATACTAGTGAACAATATGTAGAGGCATATGAAGCAGGAGAAAGAAATTATAATCTTGTACATAATTATGTGAAAGCGTTAAATAAATCTGGGAAGCCTTCTCTCAAAATATCAAATGAATATATTAGATCTAAACCTGATATCACAGAAGATCAAAGATTATTGTTTTTGTTAGAAGCAGCTATTGAGTCTGATAGTAAATTATTCGCTGAAGTAATTGAAAATAAAAATAAGATCGAGGAATTAGTAGACAGAGAAACGTTCGTCAAGAAAATCACTAAGGCAACTAACGCTACTGTCGTAAAGGCGGTTGAATATGAAGTGCCTTCTCTTTTAGATGAAGCTATAGAAGCATATAAAGAGACCGTTGGGAATGACAAGTTATCTATCTTAAAAATGCAGAGGTATTATCATGAAAATACGGGTGGACAATCAGAGCTTCTTAATCTCAGTAAGAAGCAGTTCAAGGAAGTAAAAAAAGACGAAGCTGAACTAGGAAAATTGTTATTGGATTTAAAGCAATATGAAAAAAATGGACAATTTCAGGAGCTGATAGAAGAAGCTAATAAGTACCTCGTAAAACTTAATAATAACGATATCAATATTGTGAATTATTGTAAATTTTTGGTCAGCATAGAGAAGACAGATCAAGCGATAGAGATAGTAGAAAAGAGGATGAGAGAACTCGAAAAGAAAGAAGTAAAATCCGCTTCTTTAGATAGATTTTTAAAATACTTACAAAGCAAATAGGCATAGATTTATACAATTCCCCAATCAGTCATCACATACTACTGAAGCATCCTGAGAAATGTATGATGATATTTGAATATTGATTAGTTCAAAATGTAATGTTGCTTTAGAAGAAAACATATAGTCTATAGGTAACGAAGTCACACGAGAAAATTCTTGAAAATTAAGCGAAAGCTAAACAGCTTAAAATTGGCTAAATTTTAGATAACAATCATCCATAGTTTTCGCTAACTTCCAATCTTTTTCAGTGATAGTATTTCCAGTATCATGAGTAGTCAATTCTACTTTCACTGTATTATATACATTGAACCATTCTGGGTGATGGCCCTGCTTTTCTATATGATACGAACATTCCATCATCCAAATCATTGCTTGTGGAAAATCTTTGAATTGGTATTCTTTTTTGAGTTTATTATTTTCTTCCTTCCAAGTCATTCAATTGTAAATTTCAAGAGTAAAAAATAACCAAGAAACAATTGGTCGTACGTCTGGCATACTATTTAAAAGACCAATCGTATTTATCAATATCTTCTAGGCAAGCCACCAATAGATCTATGGTATCACTGATGTCACTCTTACTGGCCATCTCTATTGATTGATGGAGATATCTAAGAGGAATGGAAATTGCTCCCGCTATACATCCTCCTTTGCTATATCTCTGTAGCCCAGCAGTATCAGTACCTCCAGCTGGAAGTAACTCCATTTGATGCTTTACTTTATGATTGGCTGCTGTTTGCCTCATGAATTCTACCATACGGTAGTCGCAGATAGTAGCACCATCCATGATCTTGATAGCGGTACCTCCATGTAGAGAAGATATTCTCTCATGAGCGGCAGCGCCGGGTAGATCATATGCCATAGTTACATCTAGAGCGATACCAAAATCTGGGTCTATGCCAGATGCCGCCGCAGTAGCACCTCTAAGGCCTACTTCCTCTTGTACTGTAAACACGGCATATATATCGTACGGTACTTCTTTATTTTGAAGTGCTTTCATAGCCTCAATCTGAACAAATACTGAGATGCGATTATCCAAAGACTTAGAATTAACGCAATCACCCATCTCGATCAATGCGCGCTCTCTCGTGATAGGGTCACCTATACGCACAAGTTGCTTTACTTTGTCAGCAGACATTCCCGTATCGATAAAGTATTCGTTGCTTTTTGTCACTTTTGACCTCTCTTCGTCGGTCATGACATGTATAGGTTTGGTACCCATTACACCCATTATATCTTCTCTACCGTGGATGATCACCCGCTGAGCGGTAAGTGTCTTAGGGTCAAATCCTCCTAAAGTATGGAATCTAATAAATCCATCATCATCAACATGAGTAACCATAAAGCCAATCTCATCCATGTGAGAAGCGAGCATTACTTTTTTATCAGATGATTGCCCCTTTTTGATGGCTATAACATTACCAAGGGCATCAGTGCTTACTTCGTCTGCTATACCATTCATCTGGTCAATTACGAAAGACCTTACATGCTGCTCAAATCCTGGAGCGCCAGGCAACTTGCTTATAGTACTTAGTAGATTTACATCTATCATTTTTTATATTTTACGAGACTTTGAATCTCAGTTTTTATTGTTGATAATGCAAAATTGCAATTAGAAATATCTAAGCCATTCATATTCTAATACTAATCAACTCAAATATAATCATTTATAGAATTGAATAGAATATGTTGTGTTAGTAAGTTAATATCAAGTTTTTCAGTGTTCGTCGCATTGAGTGATACTGCTGTTTAATGTTGAGCTATTAAAGTTAACGTGTACTCAATAACAGACTACTGATTGTCCCTCAAATCATACGTATGGCATATTTGTTTTATATAAAGTTTCCTTTATACTATCTTGCCCTCTTTATTCAAGTCGTTTTAATATAAACGATCATGATAATGTTAAATAAATACTGCAATTGCAATTAATATTACGGTATTAAATTACTTTTTTATTATATGTCTATCATCAAGAAGTTAGTTGGAGAAACATTGATCTATGGAATGGCTTCCATATTTCCTAGATTGCTCAATATCCTGATGACGTTAGTATATCTTACTTATAGATTTAAGGATACTGAAGATTATGGCTCTTATAATGAGATGTATGCCTATGTAACTATCTTTCTCACCATACTTGTTTATAGACTGGATACGGCTTACTTTAGATATGGTAGTAGACTAGAAAATAAGGACAATGTATTTAGTACTGCGTTGATTCCTGTTATCGTATCTGCAATAGTGATTGTGGGAGTCGTATTGGTTTATAGCCAATCAATCGCTACTTGGTTGAGTTATGAAGACAAGCCACATTATATCCAATGGTTTGCCTTGATAATAGGTTTTGATGCAGTTGCTACTTTGTTTTATGGTAAATTTCGATTAGCTAGTCAAACTAAACGTTTCTTGTTTTTCAGGGTGGCTAATGTAGTATTGACTATTATATTCATATTGATTTTTCTGGAGGTTATACCTAGAATTGCTCCTGAGATAGGTCAGAATATAGCATCCTTTTTTGGGGTGACTAAGGAATTAGATTTTGTGTTTCTAGCAAATCTATTGGCGAGTGGATCTATTCTTTTATTACTCATCCCAGAGTTTGTTAAAGTGAAATGGTCACTAGACTTCAGCCTATTGAAAAAGATGCTCTTCTATTCTTTTCCATTGATTGTAGTAGGCTTAGCAGGTAATATTAATCAAGCTTTCGCAGTGCCATTACAAAAATATTTCTTAGGTTCAGATACGGCAGCTAATCTCAGTGATGCAGGACTATATGCCGCCGCCGCCAAGATTGCATTATTATTGAATCTATTTACAGTAGCATTTAATTATGCGGCAGAGCCTTTCTTTTTTAATAATGCTAAAGAAGATAAAGAAAAGAAAGCCTATGGTCAAGTCGCCTTGGCATTTACAATAGTATGTGTGATTGTGATCATTGGAATTATAACATTCAGCGGACTGGCTCAGTACTTAGTAGGTAGCCAATACCGAGCTTCCTTAAACATTGTACCTTGGTTACTTTTTGCTTACTTCTTTTTAGGCTTGTATTATAATGTCGCAATATGGTTTAAGCTCTCAGACAGGACTATGGTCGGAGCCATTATTTCAGTTTTTGGAGCGATCATTACATTAGTCGTCAGTATATATTTCTTACCTAGAGTCGGTACTATTGCATCAGCTTATGCAGCTGTAACCACCTACGCTTTTATGATTGTAGCAGGATATTTGACAGGCCAGAGATATTACCCCATACAGTATCCTATAAAGAAAATATTAACCTATGTGGTTGTAGCTGTAATTATGACAGTCTCATTAGTATTACTAAGAAGTCAAGTAAATACTTTTGTGTCTATGGCCCTTGGTATAGTATATAATATTGGGCTTCTTTGGTATGTATGGAAATATGAACGGAAGGAACTATTGAGCTAGTCTGTAATTTAATACATCGAAGTCCTAATATAGTCCCACATAAACACTCTGTTTTTATATATAAGCACTATGATTACGCAGACGGCTGCTATAAGAACACGTCTTGTATTATTACGGATCTTCGCACTCTTTTCTCTTCTAGAGGTATATCTTCTACGACTGCTAAATGACATGATGTTATTCTAATAATATAATTCAAAGATAGTTTATATAGCTTAAATGCTAGCTGATAACTGTGATAAAATCCAAGATGAAATACATGTCTCATGACCGTATATCTATTTCATCTAAAATCTAGAAATCTGTATTGAGTTCCCAATAGTTTTGGTCCTCCACTTCATCTAGTAGTTGTAAGTAGTTAGAGTATCTAAGTTCGCTGATTCGACCTTCTTCTAGTGCTTCTTTAACAGCACAGTGAGGCTCTTGACGGTGCATACAATTGTTGTATTTACAATTTGTAGATAGAGCGAACAACTCTCTGAAATTATGTGCGATATCCTTTTTCTCTAGGTGGTTAAATCCCAAGGTTTTGATACCAGGAGTATCGATGATTTGACCACCAAAACTCAATGGATGCATTTCTGCAAATGTCGTTGTATGTTGGCCTTTGCCAGAGTAGTCACTTAACTTTTGAGTATCTATTTCAATTTCGTCATCTATGGAATTTACGATGGTCGATTTGCCCACTCCTGACTGACCGGCGATGAGTGATGTTTTATCTTTAAGTATCTTTCTAAGATTATTAAGTCCGTTAGCATCTATAGCTGAGCACAGTATCACTTGGTAGCCTATGTTTTCATAGATAGCTTTCATATAATTGTATAGATCTAGATTTTTTTCCTCATAAAGATCACTCTTATTGAATACTATAGTAACGGGAATATCGTAAGGCTCTGTCATTAATAAAAACCGATCAATAAAACCTTGCTTTAGCAATGGCTCTACGATAGTTACTAATAATATGGCCTGATCTATATTACTAGCCAGTAAGTGCACAAAGTGCTTTTTTCTTGGTGATTGGCGAACTACATAGTTTTTACGAGGAAGTATTTTTTTAATGGTACCCCATACTTCTTCATCTTTACCAAGTTCGATCATTACTTGATCTCCTACGGCTACAGGATTAGTAAGTTTAAGGCCATCTAAGCGAAATTTTCCTGAGACACGGCATTGGTATATCTCGTCAGTCGTCTGCACATGGTACCAGCTACCAGTAGATTTGATGACCGTGCCCTCTATCATATAAGTGCTTTTTTATTTCTGTAACTCAGAAAATGAAATTTGTATTTAACGTTCATGCTATCGGATATTATCTTATTGGATGAGTTAAGTCAAAACCATTAACTGTTGTATTCATAGAATGCACCGCGTGCGATAACTCAGCTACTAGTGTAGGGTCATTTTCTATAGCATTACCTACTACAATCATATCTGCTCCGGCTTGCACACAAGCCAATGCTTTTTCCGGAGTTTTTATGCCTCCACCGATTATAAGCGGGATGTTGATATTATTACTAACTGCAGAAATCATAGACTCGGGTATAGGTGTCTGAGCACCACTTCCAGCATCCATATAGATCATTTTTAGACCTAATAACTCTCCAGCCATAGCAGTACATACGGCGATATCATTCTTATCTCGAGGGATAGGATTGGTATTGCTCATATAGCTTACTGTAGTGGCAGCTCCACCATCTATCAGCATATATCCAGTAGACATGATCTCTAATGAACTCTTACGTAGAAATGGTGCAGTAATGACATGTTTTCCTATTAATAATTCGGCATTACGACCTGAAATTAGAGAAAGAAATAGTAAAGCATCGGCCTTATTACTTAGTTGAAATGAATTTCCTGGGAAAAGTATCTGTGGAATATTGCAAAGCTCTCTGATACCGACTAATACTTTGTCGAGCATATCATTTACAATGAGACTACCACCTATAAAGAAGTAATCTACATTGGCATCCATTGCATTTTGAAGAATGGTATCTAGTTTTCCCAATCTTAATTGATCAGGATCGATAAGTACAGCAAATTTATTTTGCCCCTTAGCTTTTGCTTCTTGTAGTTGACTGTATAAGTTAGTATTCATATATGCTATTTAGCGCTTGCTACTATCAAAGGTAGTGATAATGAAGTGATTTATGAATCAGTGTTAAATTGAGTTAGAAGTACTCGTCTTAATACGATTAATTTTTTTAGTACATCTTCTTTATAAAGTGGTGTGAAATAAGCTCATAAAATGCGGATTTTTTAGCAATTGGTAGAGGACCTAGCTGTCAGTTGCAGTTAGGTGACTTGTGAAAGTAATACATATGTTCATTTCCATTCAACTAATATCTAACCCAAATCAATTTATTATAATAGAGCGAAATACTCCATCTTTACACCATGCAAGGTTATAATATTAAGATCCAGCAGTTCGAAGGTCCATTTGATCTATTACTTTTCTTTATAGAGAGAGACGAGCTAGATGTTAATAATATTCCGATTTCCAAGATCACTGAAGATTTTCTTAATTATATCAAAGAGTTAGAAAAGCTTAATATAGATATAGCTAGTGAATTTATCCTAGTTGCCGCTACCCTTATGCGTATCAAAGCTAAGCTCTTAATTCCTCGTAAAGAAGTAGATGAGGAAGGAAACGAAATCGACCCTAGAGAAGAACTCACACAGAAGCTACTAGAGTATAAAAAGTACAAAGAAATTATTGACGAACTGCGTGATATGGAGCAGACGCAGTCTACGAAGCATGACCGTGGAAATGTATCCAAAGAACTCAAGCAAATTGCAAATAAAGCACTTGTAGACAGTGAGTTAGAATCTTTTGATCTCTTTAAATTACTAAAGACTTATCAGAAGGTATTAGATAAGTTTGAAAATAGAAAGAGGGAAGTAGTGCATGAGATTGTAAGCTATAATTATACGATCGAAAATCAACAAGCTCATATTATCAAGAAGATATCTGTGGGCACAAGATCTACATTCACTGCAATCTTCGAAGGACTCGAAAATAGGGTTCATGCCATCGTGACTTTCTTGGCATTGTTAGAGCTGCTTAATCTCCAAAGAGTGGTGATTACTCAAGGCGAAGGATTTAATAATTTTTGGATAAATTGTTATGTTCCCTCTGTTGATGGAGATGAGGAAGAGTAGGTAAATTTTGTCTTTGATTTCTTAAAATCTGATTTATTTTAAGGAAATACTTTTACTTATTTTCTTTTTACTCGACAGCCTATTTATCATCTTAAAGTTAGATATCAGTACATTTTTTAAAGGGAATAGCCTAAGTTAAAAACTGAAGATTAGAACTCAAAATGCCAAGATTGTCGACTTAATCATGTAGACATATAGAAATCTGTATTAATGCATGGCTAAAAATAGTCGATCATAGATGTATTATCACTTATATGTTACCACGTGGATACTAAGCTATTAATACATTGTGAAATATATCACTTGTAACATAATTAATTGATAAACAACACTTTACGTTCGTATTACTTTAATTTTAATATCAGTTAATTAGTTCAAAAAAAGGTAGTTTAGACTAAACTACGTGACTATTATTTACTTATATTTGACCTGTTGTAAATTTACCCATACTACACTAACCAACCTATGGAACAAAGAACAAAACAGGATAGTACTTTATTCGATCTTGTTTCGCAATTTGAATCATTGTCAGAAATTGGCAACTTGGACTACCTTAATGAAAAAACGATCTACCAATTAGTTTTCCATTACGAAAGAGAATCCATGTTCGAGCAGGCACTTGATATTGTCGAGATTGCTCTCAGCCGTTATGAATACAGGTCTGAATTTTATATCATCAAAGCTAGAATATTGTTGGAGCTAGGAATACTTGATCTATGTGTCAAGTCTCTAGATCATGCTCAATCTATTGCCCCTTACGAAACAGAAGTAACGCTCCTCAGAGCTAAAGTGCTTTGTCAATTAGGAAGTTGCGAAGATGGGCTAGCGATTCTAGAGCCACTTAAAGATGTAGTGAGCAATGATGACTTGATGAAGATATTTCTTACTGAGGCATATATCTATGACATGATGGATGACTGTACTACAGTTGTCGAAAAATTGCGAATAGTACTATACAATGACCCATTACAAGACGAAGCATTAAGTATGCTTTGGAACGCTCTAGATATGTTCAGAGCATATGATACTAGTATACAGATTACAGAAGAACTCTTAGATCTGAATCCATATAATTACATGGCTTGGTATATACTAGGTCAGTCTTTTGCGGCGAACTCTGAATATGAAAAAGCAGTAGCAGCCATGGAGTATTCTTTTATAATCAATAGCGGTTATGAAACTGGATATCTGGAGTGTGCAGACTTATGTATGAATATGTGTAGATATGCTGAAGCGTTAAGTATCTTTAAAGAGTACGTGCACCAATTTGGCACAAATTCTGATATATTGTTATTGATGGCACAATGTCAGGCTAAGTTAGGAGATCATACATCTGCCAAACTGAATCTGCTCAAGGCAGTGAAAAGAGAAAAGTCTAACGACGTCATCTACTTTCTCTTAGGTGAGTGCTACAGTAAAGATGGCAATTGGTACAAAGCAATTGCTACTTACCACAAAGCCATAGATATAGACGATACAATAGAGGATTACTATTTGGCCTTGGCTAAAGCATTTGTAGAAGTAGAAGATTATAACAAAGCGACTATAAATTTCCAGATAGCTACAGATATTGATCC
>Ga0233397_1000703_pt1 | contig 16379 bp, 10 predicted proteins | sample 35DmetaG_FD_189957 | JGI IMG/M metagenome (GOLD analysis project Ga0233397, IMG submission 189957) | Seawater microbial communities from Monterey Bay, California, United States - 35D | ecosystem: Environmental > Aquatic > Marine > Coastal | place: USA: California | collected 2016-10-20
TTTGGCTATGATTTGGGGTTTATAAAGGAGAACTTATTAACTGAATCCTCAAAAAAAGCATGGGAGAAATGGAAAGAAACTTCCAATTATAACCCTATTATAAATATAGAAAATCATGACACCATTGGAATGCTAGCTATAGATATAAACGGAGATATTTCGGGTGCATGCACCACAAGTGGTCTTTCCTATAAGATGGCAGGTAGAGTTGGTGATTCTCCTATTATTGGTTCAGGCTTATTTATAGATAATGAGGTGGGTGGTGCTACTGCAACTGGAATGGGAGAAGAGGTTTTAAAAACTGTGGGTAGTTTTTTAATCGTTGAACTCATGCGTCAAGGAAAAACACCACAAGAAGCTTGTGAAGAGGCAGTGAGAAGAGTGGTAAAGAAATCAGGAAATCGGTATAAAGATTTTCAAGTAGGATTCATTGCTCTCAATAAAAAAGGAGAAACTGGAGCTTATTGTATTCACGAATTTTTTAATTATAATATTTATAGTGATGGTGGAAATAAAAATTATGAGTCATTATTTTTTAATAAAGTCTAATTATGTCAACAAATAAATCATACAAAAGTGCGCTAGTTTTTTTAACTACCTTATTTTTTCTTTGGGGTTTTATTACTGTATTAGTAGACAGCCTAGTGCCTAGGTTAAAAGATGTTTTTGAAATGTCTTATGCTAAAACAGTTTTAGTTCAGTTTGCTTTTTTTACAGCTTTTTTTGTTATTTCTGTTCCGGCTGGAGCTATCTTGTCTAAAATAGGCTATAGAAAAGGAATCGTTTTAGGATTAGTTGTTATGGCTATAGGATGTTTGTTTTTTTATCCTGCAGCTGAATACAGAAACTTTACTATTTTTTTAGTAGGGTATTTTACACTTGCAGGAGGAATTACAGTACTGCAAGTAGCTGCAAATCCTTATGTAGCCTTGTTGGGTTCTGAGGAGGGTGCTTCTAGTAGATTAAATTTATCACAGGCTTTTAATTCTTTAGGAACGACAATAGCTCCTGTTGTAGGAGCTTTATTTTTATTAAGTGATTCTGTAAAGACTTCTGAAGAAATTAGTGTATTAAATGCAATAGAGAAAGCAGATTATTATGCAGCAGAGGCAGCAACAGTTCAAACACCATTTCTACTCATAGCAACTTTTATTGGTGTATTGGCAGTTGTTTTTGCATTTATTAAACTACCAAAAGTAATGCAAGCCAGTCCTAAAGGAGGGTATTTATCGTTATTAAGGAATAAGTTAATGCTTATGGGAGCTTTAGGTATTTTTGTTTACGTAGGAGCAGAGGTTGCTATTGGAAGTTTTTTAGTAAACTATTTCAATGATATGAATTTGGCAGTTATTATAGCCAATAATGAAACGATGATGAATATAGCAAATACTATAGCTAGCACATTTAATAAAACTTTTTCTAATTCAGATCCAAAATCTTTATTAGGAATTTTTATTATTTTCTATTGGGGTGGTGCTATGGTTGGTCGTTTTATTGGTGCTTATTTAACAAGGATAATGCCAGCTGGCAGAGTATTAAGTATTTTTGCTTTATTAGCCATTTTGATGATAGCTGTATCCATTAATACAGATGGTTTAATTTCTATGTGGTCTATTTTAGCTGTTGGGTTATTTAATTCTATTATGTTTCCAACAATTTTCACACTTACTTTAGAAGGTTTGGGAGATTTAAAAGCACAAGCATCAGGTTTATTGTGTATGGCTATTGTAGGTGGTGCTGTTATTCCTTTTGTATTTGGAGGCTTAATTGATGAATTTGGATTTAAAACTGCCTTTATGTTAACGATGGTTTGCTATGGATACATTTTATATTATGGAAAGTTAAAATCTTAGTAATCTTACAATTTATCTAAAATTAATAAAAAACCCAAAACATAGTTTTGGGTTTTTTATTAATTGAATTAAGTTTTTTTATTTTCTTTTAGTTTGTTGTTCTTGAGCTTGCTTCATTGCACTATCTAAACGTTGTCTAAATTTACTCTTTTGTTTTTCTGGCTTTTTCTTATTTTCTTCTATTTGAGCAATAATTTTAGCTTCATCAATTACAAAGTTTTTAATCACTAACATAATCGTTATAGTTAACAAGTTTGAAACAAAGTAATACAAACTCAAACCACTAGCATAACTATTGAAGAAGAACAGCATCATAATAGGAGAGAAGTATATCATGTACTTCATCATCTTACTCATATCAGGCATCCCCTCCTGAGCAGGTGCTTGCATATTTGCTTGTTGACTTTGATTCATTTTCATGTAAAAGAATATAGCTGTAGAGGCCAAAATTGTAAATAAACTTACATGATTACCGTAGAAAGGAATATCAAAAGGTAGTGTAAAAACACTATCATAGGAAGATAAATCATTTGCCCATAGAAATCCTTTCTGTCTAAGAGATAAATTAGTTGGAAAGAATTTAAATAATGCAAAGAATACAGGCATTTGCAATAGAGCAGGAATACATCCAGACAACATGCTTACCCCAGCTTTTCGTTGAACTGCCATAGTTTCTTGTTGGCGCTTCATCGCATTTTCTTTTCCAGGATATTTTTCATTTAATGCATTTAATTCTGGACGAATTACTTTCATTTTTGCACTTGATACATAGGATTTATATACAAGTGGAGACATAATAATCCTTACTACAATGGTCATTAAAATTATGATCAAACCATAATTACCCATAAAGCCTTCAAGCATTCCAAAAATGGGTATAAATATCCATCGGTTAATTGTTCCAAAAATACCCCATCCAAGATCTGCTGTTTCATTTAAGTCAGTTCCCTCATATTTAGATAATTTCTTATAATCTGACGGTCCATAATACCACTTCATATTATAATTTAATTCTCCGTTAGATAGCTCTAATGGTGTTTTTAGAGTAAATTTTTTGGTAAATACTGTGTCTATTGCTTGGTCTTTAACCAAATCTATAGAGGCTATGGCTGCGTTATTAAACGCCTTATCAGAGACCAAAATAGATGAGAAAAAATGTTGCTTGTAGGAAACCCAATCCATATTGTTAACAACCTCATTATCTTCTAAGCCTAAGTATTCAACCTCATCGTCTGACTTATAATAGTAATAAGAATACATGGTATTCTCTGTTCGAATACTTTTTTCATGACGATAACCTTTAAGAGACCAATCTAAATTAATAGTATTAGACGAATTAATTACTGTACTTAGTCCTTGAGATCTTACAGCAAAATTCACCATGTAATCATCAGTCATTTCATATCTATATTCTAAAAACTGACTGTCTGAGACCTTCAATTTCATTGAAAGAACTTGAGATGAACCACTATTTGTAAAAGTGGGCTGAAAAAATAAGTCTTTGGTATTTAAAATTCTATTGTCTGTGGTTCCAAAATTAATATTGAAGCTCGCATTATTGTCTTTAATCATGTGTAAAGGCAATGAATCATAAGTTTGATAACCTTTAATTAATGCTTCAATTATTTGTCCTCCTTTATTGTTAATTTTAAGAAGTAATACCTCATTTTCTAATGTGGTAGTTCCTTCTGAGCTATTAACAGAACTATAAGCAAAGGCACCTAATTGATTCTGAATTTCAACTTGTTTAATAGAATCATTTACAACAGAAGGTATACTAGATGCATTATTTTGGTAAGCTACAGAGTCAGACTTGATTGTTTGTTCAGATGTAGTTTCCTTATTTTGATTCATCTCTGGTTGTGTAGAACTCATCCACCAAATTAGAATCCCACCGATAAGAATCATTCCAATGAAGGAATTTACATCAAATTTTTTTTCTTCCATATTTTAAAAATGTCAAATTGTCATTTTTGCTTTCAATGTGTTTTTAAAAGCGATGACAAATGTAGTAAAATGCCTCCTTATAAGAGGATTATCAATATTTTAATTAATTATATTATGTAGTGCAAAACATATTCCACTATTTAGAATGTAATAATGCAGCTTTTACAAAATTAACAAATAAAGGATGCGGATTTAGGACAGTACTCTTATATTCTGGATGGTATTGGACTCCTACAAACCAAGGATGGTCAGAAATTTCAATAATTTCTACCAATTTAGTTTTTGGATTTACTCCCGTTGTTTGCATGCCCTTAACTCTCAATTGATCTAAATACTCATTATTAAATTCATAACGATGCCTGTGTCGTTCACTAATTAATGTTTTGTTGTAGGCTTTGAATACATTAGAATCTTTAGAGATTTCACAATCCCATGCTCCTAAACGCATGGTACCTCCTTTTTTTGTCACATCTTTTTGGTCTTCCATTAAGTTAATTACTGGATGAGCACAGTTTTTATCCATTTCTGTAGAACTGGCGTCTTGATATCCTAGGATATTTCTGGAAAACTCTACGACAGCCATTTGCATTCCCAAACAAATTCCAAAAAAAGGAATATTGTTCTCTCTTGCATATTGTACTGCTTTAATTTTTCCTTCAATTCCTCGATCACCAAATCCAGGAGCTACTAGAATACCGTTTAATCCTTCAAGTTGTTTGCTAATATTTCCCGATGATAGATCTTCTGAATGAATCCAACGAATATTAACTTTAGTTTCATTAGTAGCACTAGCATGAATTAGTGCCTCTGAAATTGATTTATAAGAATCCTGAAGTTCTACGTATTTACCAATTAATCCAATTTCTACAATTGATTTAGGGTTTTTGTATTTATCTAAGAAATCATTCCAAGCAGTTAGTTGAGGTTGTTTTTCAGAACAAAGTTGTAGTTTATTTAAGACAACAGTATCTAATCCCTCTTGAAACATTAAGTTAGGAACATCGTATATAGTGGATGCGTCTATAGATTGAATCACATCTTCTGTTTTTACATTACAAAATAATGCAAGCTTCTTTTTAATATCTTCAGAAATTTCATGTTCAGTTCTACAAACCAATACATCAGGATTTATTCCACTCTGCATTAAAGTTTTAACAGAATGCTGAGTAGGTTTAGTCTTAAGTTCTCCGGCTGCTGCTAGGTAGGGTATTAATGTTAAATGAATAACAATTGCATTTTCTTTACCGAGTTCCCATAATAATTGACGAACAGATTCTACATATGGCAATGATTCTATATCTCCTACTGTTCCTCCAATTTCTGTAATTACAATATCATAATCACCGGTATTACCTAAAATTTTTATGCGGTGTTTAATTTCATCAGTGATGTGTGGTATTACTTGAACAGTTTTTCCTAAAAACTCTCCTTTCCTCTCTTTTTCTATAACAGATTGATAAATTCTTCCTGTAGTTACGTTATTAGCTTGTGAAGTAGGAATATTTAAAAAACGTTCATAATGACCTAAGTCTAAATCAGTTTCAGCTCCATCATCAGTAACGTAACATTCACCGTGTTCGTATGGGTTTAATGTCCCTGGATCAATATTTATATATGGATCTAATTTTTGAATGGTCACTGAAAATCCTCGAACTTGTAATAATTTTGCTAAAGATGCAGCGATGATTCCTTTTCCAAGCGAAGATGTTACGCCTCCTGTTACGAAAACGTATTTGGTATTGCTCATGTTTTTCTTAGGTTTGAGCAAAAGTACTAACTCTTGTTTTTCTCACAAACAAAAACACTAAAAAAAAGTAATAAAATGAGAGAATTGTAAATATTAAAAATATTTTTAATTTTTTTAGACTTACTATTTGTCAAAAATAAAAACAGTTGTATATTTGCGCACGCTTTTAACGAGGTGAAAAATCGTTAACGAATAATCAAAAAATAATAATACTTTTTAAAAATATAGACAATGCCGAAAAGAACATTTCAGCCATCAAAGAGAAAGAGAAGAAACAAACATGGTTTCATGGAAAGAATGGCTTCTGCTAATGGTAGAAAAGTATTAGCTCGAAGAAGAGCAAAAGGAAGAAAAAAACTATCTGTTTCATCTGAATCTAGACCGAAAAAATAATGATTAACAATATGTTAATATATAGGTGTTGCTTTTTTAAGTAACACCTTTTTTTATATCTTCTATCGAAGTATTTTTACAAACTGAAAACACAAATAAAGAATCATGCCAAAAAAAGAGGATTTAAAATCTATTTTAATCATCGGTTCAGGTCCAATTGTAATTGGTCAAGCTTGCGAGTTTGATTATTCGGGATCACAGTCTCTCAGATCTTTGAGAGAGGATGGAATTGAAACAGTATTAATTAATTCTAATCCAGCAACTATCATGACAGATCCTTCAATGGCTGATCATGTGTATTTATTGCCTTTGACTACCAAGTCCATTTTAAAAATCTTGAAAGAACATCCTCAAATTGATGCAGTATTACCTACTATGGGAGGTCAAACAGCTCTAAATCTATGTATTGAGGCAGATGAAAAAGGTATATGGGAAGATCATCAAGTTAAATTAATCGGTGTTGATATAGATGCTATTAATATTACAGAAGATCGAGAGAAATTTAGAGAATTAATGTTAAAAATTGGAGTTGGAATGGCTCCCCAAGCAACGGCGACATCTTTTCTCAAGGGAAAAGAAATTGCTCAAGAATTTGGTTTCCCTCTTTGTATTAGAGCTTCTTATACACTTGGAGGTGCAGGAGCTGCCATTGTTTATGAAGAGGAAGATTTTGACAAATTATTACGTAGAGGTCTTGAAATATCCCCTATTCATGAGGTTATGATTGATAAGGCGATGATGGGATGGAAAGAATATGAATTAGAATTATTGAGAGATAAAAATGATAATGTTGTTATCATTTGTTCTATTGAGAATATGGATCCTATGGGAATTCATACTGGAGATTCCATTACAGTGGCGCCAGCTATGACTCTTTCTGATAAAACGTATCAGAAAATGCGAGATATGTCTATTAAGATGATGCGAAGTATTGGAGATTTTGAAGGAGGGTGTAATGTTCAGTTTGCGGTATCTCCAGACGAAAAAGAAGAGATTATTGCAATAGAAATTAATCCGCGTGTTTCACGTTCTTCCGCTTTAGCAAGTAAAGCAACAGGTTATCCAATTGCTAAAATAGCTACAAAGCTCGCTATAGGATATACTTTAGACGAATTAGACAATCAAATTACAAAGTCTACATCAGCACTATTCGAACCTACTTTAGATTATGTTATTGTAAAAATTCCTCGATGGAATTTTGATAAATTTGAAGGGTCAGACAGAACCCTAGGATTACAAATGAAAGCTGTTGGAGAAGTCATGGGTATTGGAAGATCTTTTCAAGAAGCACTTCATAAAGCTACTCAATCTCTGGAAATCAAAAGAAATGGTCTTGGAGCTGATGGAAAAGGATATAAAGATTATAATCAAATTATAGACAAATTAACTAATGCTTCTTGGGATCGTGTTTTTGTTATATATGATGCAATTGCTTTAGGAATTCCATTAAGTCAAATTTATGATATCACAAAAATTGATATGTGGTATTTAAAACAGTATGAAGAGTTATTTCAACTTGAAAAAGAAATATCTACATACACAATAGATAGTTTAAACAAAGAATTACTATTGGAAGCCAAGCAAAAAGGGTATGGAGATCGCCAGATTGCACATATGTTAGGTTGTTTGGAGAGCCAAGTGTATAAAAAAAGAGAAGAACTTAATATACAGAGAGTATATAAATTAGTGGATACGTGTGCAGCAGAATTTACAGCCAAAACACCTTATTATTATTCTACTTTTGAGAATGCAGTTGAAACAGCTTCTGGAGAGGTATATGTTCATAATGAAAGTGTTGTTACTGATAAGAAAAAAATTGTTGTTTTAGGATCTGGACCAAATAGGATAGGGCAAGGAATAGAGTTTGATTATTGTTGTGTTCATGGTGTTTTAGCTGCTGCAGAATGTGGCTACGAAACCATTATGATAAATTGTAATCCAGAAACGGTTTCTACAGATTTTGATACTGCTGATAAATTATATTTTGAACCTGTATTTTGGGAACATATTTATGATATTATTAGACACGAAAAACCAGAAGGAGTTATAGTTCAGCTAGGCGGTCAAACAGCGCTTAAATTAGCTGAAAAGTTAACCAAGTATGGAGTAAAAATAATTGGAACAAGTTTTGAAGCTCTTGATTTAGCCGAAGATAGAGGTAGTTTTTCTTCCTTATTGAAAGAAAACAATATTCCTTTTCCAGAGTTTGGTGTTGCAGAATCTGCAGATCAAGCCCTGGCTTTAGCAGATGAATTAGATTTTCCAATCTTAGTAAGACCTTCCTATGTTTTAGGAGGGCAGGGTATGAAAATTGTAATTAACAAAGAGGATTTAGTTGAACACGTTGTAGACTTATTACGTAAAATACCAAATAACAAACTTTTATTGGATCATTATTTAGATGGTGCTATAGAAGCTGAGGCAGATGCTATTTGCGATGCTGATGGTAATGTTTATATTATTGGTATTATGGAACATATTGAGCCTTGTGGTGTTCACTCCGGTGATTCAAATGCGACACTTCCTGCCTTTAATTTGGGAGATTTAGTCATGCAGCAAATAATTGATCATACAAATACAATTGCAACAAAATTAAATACTGTTGGACTAATTAATATTCAATTCGCAATTAAAAATGATATAGTTTACATTATTGAAGCTAACCCAAGAGCTTCTAGAACAGTTCCTTTTATAGCTAAAGCCTATAAAGAACCTTATGTAAATTACGCTACAAAAGTAATGCTAGGAGAGAAAAAAGTAACTGATTTTAACTTTAATCCACAATTAGAAGGATATGCGATTAAACAACCAGTTTTTTCTTTCAACAAGTTTCCTAATGTAGACAAAACTCTAGGACCTGAAATGAAAAGTACTGGAGAGAGTATTTTGTTTATAGATAGTTTAAAAGATGATGACTTTTACGATTTATACTCAAAACGTAAGATGTATTTAAGTAAATAATAATACCAATAGTTACAATAAAAAAAGCAACCCAAAAAGGTTGCTTTTTTTATGAATGATTTAAATAGTTTGGAGATTTTAAAACTTAATATTTAATAATTCTCCACTTATTTGCAACATAGATATCTCTGCTATTTTTGCAGCATATTTTGCTTGATTCCTATTCAACTCTGAATTGATAAAATTTAGCTGAGCTTGTCTAAATTCTATAGACGTGGCTTGACCGAGTTTATATTTTTCTTGTGTTCTAATAAAATTATTTTTAGACGTAAGAATATTATTTTCTTGCACTTGAAATATTGTTAATTTGTTTTGATAATCATCCCAGGCATTATTAAAATTACGTTTAATATTTATTATCATAGATTCTTTTTCTAATGTCTTATTCTCTAAATCTATTTTTGCATTGTTAACTCGAGTAGCTGTAGAACCACCGTCAAATAAATTCCAGCTTAAATTAAGTCCTCCAGAAAGACCTTTGTTTGTTGATACAGCAACAAAAGATGCAGCATTATTATTTCCTTTATTCCATCCGTAAGCTCCTGTTAATCCAATGCTTGGTAAGTATCCAGATTTATTAGCTTTGATAATAAATTTATTAATCATCATGTTTTTATCTAGCTGTAATAGCGTAACATTATTTGATTTCATTTTATTAATTAAGTCATTTTGATCTACATCTAATTTAAAATCAATAGAGGTTTCTACATTAAATTCTGAGGTAATTACATTTCCTAAAACTACATTTAAATCACGTTTCGTATTGATCAATTGTTGTTTTGCGTTAATTAGATTAATACTATCATTATTAACATCAACCTGCGCATTTAAAACGTCTAACATCGTCCCTTGCCCATATTCAAATTTATAATTGGCTCTTTTAATTCTATCTTTTGAGATAGTAAGCGTTTTTTCTAGAACATCTACACTCTCTGAAACTTGAGCTACATTAAAATAAACTGCATATAATTGAGCGATTGTGTTTTCAATAGTCTCTCTAGCCTGTAATTCAGATAATTTGTAAGTCTCTTTTAATCTCTTGTAATTATAATATCTACCTAATCCATCAAATAGTGTGTAATTTAGATTTATAGAAGCGTTGTATCGAGAACTTTTAGCACCATTTAATTGTGTAGTTTCTCCGTTTGCAAATTCGGCTTCAATATTGTCTTTATTAAAAGTAGCACCTGAATTACTTGTAACAGTTGGTAGGTAGCCAGAATTTAAAATACTAGCATTATTCTTTGCAATTTTTTTATTGTTGGAAATAATTTTGATTCCATAATTATTTTCTAGGGCTAATTCAATAGCCTCAGATACTGTTACTATTTTTTGAGCAGTAACAGAGCTAATATAAAACGATAAAAAAACTATGATTATTTTTTTAATTTTCATCTGATTAATTTATTCTCTAGTGACACGTTCTACCTCTTCTTTACTAATTTTATTTCCTGTCTGAAGCCATTTTAAGGTTGTTTTTACATTATTACTAAAAGAAAGGAATATTGGTAAAACAATAAGGGTTAATACTGTAGCAAAACCAATGCCGTATGCAATAGATATAGCCATTGGTATTAGAAATTGTGCTTGTCTACTTTCTTCAAAAATAAGAGGTGCTAATCCGGCTACAGTAGTTATTGAAGTAAGAAAAATAGCTCTGAATCTTGCCCGACCTGCCTCATATAGAGCATCATCAAAAGACAATCCTTCTCTCAAGTTATTATTAAATTTCCCAATTAATACTAGACCGTCATTTACCATAATACCAATCAAAGCAATAATACCAAGCATTGATAAAATATTTACTGGATAATCGTGTATCCAGTGTCCCCAGGCTACAGCAGGTAAACTGAAAGGAATTAAAAATAATAACAACAAGGGTTGGCTGTAACTTCTAAATGTAAATGCAATTACAATATAAATTAATAAAAGAGCAGACAGTCCAATAGGGGTTAATGAATCTGTAAGCTTAGACTGCTCTCTGTTTTGTCCTTCATAAGATGGTGTTACCGTTGGGTACTTTGCTAAGATTTCTGGCATAATATCATTTTTAATTTCATCCATGATATCTGTTGAACTAGTTTTCTTTGGATCTTTAATATCTGCTGAAACTTGAATTTCTCTTCTGCTTTCTAAATGATTAATAGCAACATCTCCTCGCTTTATCTTATAGCTTGCTATTTCTTTTAGCGGAACACGATTCCCGTTTGGAACTAGGATACGCATGTCATCTAAATTTTTGATGGATGATCTTCTATCCCTGTCATATCTTATCCATACACGAATTTCATCTTGTCCTCGCTGAAACCTTTGAGCTTGAGATCCAAAAAACCCAGCCCGAACTTGACTCATTACTGTTCTTAAATTTAACCCCAATGCATAAGCCTTTTCGTTAAGTTTTAATTGTATTTCCTTAATTCCTGAAGGATCATTATCAGTAACATCTTTTAAAGAAGTATTGTCTTGTAGACGTTTTTTTAATTCAGACTTCACTGCTTTAAGTTCAGTGATGTTGTTTCCTAAGAATGAGACAGAAACAGGTCTACCACCAAAATTACCACCACTTCCAAACACTAAACTTTCTATCCCAAAAATAGCACCTACTCGTTCTTCAATTTTATTTGTTACCAGTGTAGATGTTATTTCATTAGGGCGTTCTTCACCTGGCAATAAATTTATTGTCAAAGATGCAGCAGAAGATCCAGGACCAATTTTTTTAATAAAATTTTTCACCAAATGATTTTCTGGATTTTCGCCCAAATATTCATTATTAATTTCGTTGGTAGCTTCTATGGCCTTTTTTTCAATATAAGAGATGATACTATCAGTTACTTTTTCATTAGTACCATTTGGCATGTTTAACGTGATACTTATTCGATCACTAGCTATTTGAGGAAAAAATGCCCCTCGTATGATTCCACCACCAAAACTACCACCTGTTAATATTAAAAATACTACAAATAGAGAAAAGATTAGAAATTTGTTTTGAAGTGTAAATCGAAGACTTGGGCTGTATAGTTTATCTCTGAGCCATTTCATTATTTTATCTCCGTAAGTATTAATAAGTCTAAGTTTTGAGAAAACACTTTGAAATAACCCCGCCAAACCATTTTTTTGAATATTTTTTTGTTTGCGAAGTGCTTTAGAGTGAGCCAGATGTGCAGGAAGTATAATGAGTGCCTCAACCAAGGAAACGACCAAAGTTAAAATAACAACTACTGATACTTCTCCAAAAAAGTCTCCAATAGACCCATCTAAAAACAGGAAAATTGCGAATGCTATGATGGTGGTTAAAATGGCAGATAAAATAGCAGGAAGTACTTCCATAACACCATCTACGGCAGCTTGCTCTGGTGTTTTTCCCTTTTCATAATGCTGATAAATATTTTCCGCAATAACAATTCCATCATCTACCAGAATTCCAATAACTATAATCATTCCAAAAAGAGATAAAACATTAATGGTTACGTTAAAGTAGCCTGCAAGCATAAACATCCCCAAAAATGAAATAGGTAAACCAAATGCTACCCAAAATGCTAAACGGGTGTTTAAAAACAGTGATAAAAACATCAAAACCAATAGCATTCCAATAATGGCATTTTCTGTTAAAAGTTCTGTTCTCTGAACTAAGGTTGTAGATAAGTCACTTACTACATTTAATTCTACATTATCATATTTTTGATTAAAGTCTTCTATGTATTCATTCACCTTATTTGCTGATGAAATTAAATCTTCTGAATTGGTACTAGTGATGGTAATATTTATTGATAGATTTCCATTAAAATAAGTTGCGTTAGGAGTTTCTGAAAATTGATCTTTTACTACCGAAATATCTTTAAGTTTAATAATCCTTCCTGAAGGATCAGACTTTACAACGAGGTTAGATAATTCCTTTGCATAATAAGTTCTAGAATTAGCACGTATTAAGTATTCTTCAGAATCTGTTTTTATGGTACCTCCTGTAGTAATTAAGCTAGATTCATTTATGGCTTGTGAAACTTCAGCAAAAGATAAATTATAGGCGAGTAAGCTAGTTTCATTAATTGCTATTTCTATCTCTTCTTCAGGGTAACCTGTGGTTTCTATCTGTGAAATACCGTCTATAGCTCTTAAATCATTTTCAATTTGCCTACCAATTTGTTTAAGTGTTACTAACGGAATTTTATCTCCACTTATCGAAAAAGTAATGGTAGGTCTAGCAGGTTGTCTTTTAGCCACAACCAGTGGTTCCATTCCTACTGGAAAAGACGGAACTCTGTCTACGGCATTTTTAACTTCTAAGAGCATGAAGTCTATATCTTTTCCCTTTTCTATCTCAACATTTATACTACCACTATTTTCTCTTGAAGTTGAGGTAACCCGCTCTACGCCGTTAAGTCCCTTGAGATTGTCCTCTATTTTTAGAACAACCCCTTCTTCAATTTCTTGGGGAGAGGCACCTGGGTAGATAATACTTATATTAATATTTTTCGAGTCAACAAGCGGAAAGAAAGATGATTTAAGATTATAGACTCCTACAAAACCAAAAATTAAAAAGGTAATAACTACAATGTTTACAGCTACACTATGTTTAATAAAATAAGTAACAAGCTTTCTCATATCTCTTATTTTGTTTTGGTAATATTTTCCTTTTGACGCTGTAATGGTTTAACTAACATACCGACATAGGCTCCAGGAAAGGGATTTGATAATATGATGGTCTTATCAGGAATATTTTTTAAGACTACTTTGGTTTCTGAAAAGTAGGTGGGTGTTACCTTGATAACATCCAATACATTGTCTCTAACTATAAAGATTTTGTTTTCATCTAACAACAAACTTCTATTGATTTCGATTGCATTTGGCTCATTTTTAGCATTAAGTTTAGCCTCTAAAAACATTCCTTCCTTCAAAGAACTATTTTTTATTTCTACAAATACGGCAATTGTTTGTGTAGCAGTATCAACACTACCGTTAATTCTTGAAATTTTACCAGTATACTCTTCAGTATTTTCAAGATTATTTAATTTAACGTTCTCACCAATTTTTAACAAATTTGCATAATTTTCCCCAAGAGAAACTTCCATTTCATATATAGAAGGGTCAATGTATTCACCTAGTTTTTGATTGTTTCGAATTAAAGTTCCTTCAGTTACTAATGTTTGAGTAAGTATACCTTTAAATGGAGCTTTAATAGTATATTTAGACAATCTTTGCTCTAAGTTTTTTACACTGTAGTAGTTGGAAATAATACCTCTACCCGTAATAAAATAGTTTTCTTTTTCAGAATTTATTTCTGGCAACTTTGGTGTAGTTTTTTCTAGGTCATAGGTTTTTAAGTAGGCTTCCCATTTAGGATAAATATCAGGAAAATCTAATCGGAGATCAGCCATTACAGCAACTATAGAATTGTATAAATTACTCTTAGCAGATTGCACATTAGCGTAGTATTCTGTATTGTTAATAGTAATGAATACCTCATTTTTGTTATATTTCTCTCCCGGTTTAAAAAGTTTAGAAGTGGGTTTAAAAATACCCTGAACTTCAGAATATATTTCCACCCTTCTTTTAGCAATTAGGTTTCCATTAGCAGGAATTATGATGGGTATTATGCTATTTGAGACAGTATCTACATAAACAGTTTTGATAACTTTGGGAGGCGCTTTTCTAATTTTACTTTTACTACTAATAATTATTTTTGAGGTATATACAGAAGCTATTATGAGTATTACCCCCAATAAAGCAAGAATTATCTTTCTCATCTAAAATCGTGTTAGTTTTTTGCAAAAATAACTTTAACGATAAAAATTAGATGTTAAATAAAACCTAAAGTGATACTCAAATCTATTAATTTTATAGTGTTTAAGTTTTAAAAATTTAACTAAACTATAGCAAAAAAATATAGTTGAATAAGATTTAACTTTTTAGTAAAGTTTGATCGCTTTTTAGTGAAGTTTCATATCTGTACGTGAATGTTTTTTAAAAAAAAATATTAGAATTTTACTGTCAAAGCTTGGTGAATATTAATTAATGTATTTTAAGTATATTTACAAGGTATTATACTTTACAAAACACTAAAAGATTTGATTTTTAAAAATATTTGTTTTTCTATTCTTCTAGCTTTATTGTCTTTTTCAAATGTGAAGGCACAAAAATCTTCAGTTTATGATGTTGCCAGAAATGGATCTTTAGTTGAATTAAAGGAATTAGTGAATAATGACGCAGATATTATAAATAAAATTAGCAAAGAAGGGTATTCTGCTCTAACATTAGCTTGTTATTATGGTAATAATGAAGTAGCTTCTTATTTGGTTCAAAATGTAAATGATATCAATTCAACAAGCGGCTATGGTACACCTTTAATGGCTGCTACAGTAAAAAAAAATAATTATCTGGTGAAATTACTTCTAGAAAATAATGCTAATCCTAATTTAACAGATCAAAATAATTCTTCAGCATTACATTTTGCTGTAATTTTTAATCAACAAGAAATTATTGAGCTGCTAATAAAGTATAAAGCTAATCCAAACATAAAAGATAATCGAGGAAATACAGCCCTAGACTATGCGAAAATTACAAACAATAACAAAATTATTCAACTCTTAAAATAACTGACATATGAAAAAAACATTACTTTTTCTTTTTTTAACAACTTCAATTTCTTTGTTTGCACAAAGTTTCTCTACAGGTACACAAACATTACTTTCCGGGTTAACTGCAAATATTAATATTGATGCAGATACAGAGATTACTACATTAACATTAACTGGACCATCAAATGCATGGTTTGCCATCGGATTTGGAAATTTAGATATGGGAGGTACTGATGTTTTTCGTACCAATGGATCTACAATTGTAGATGCTTATTCAAGTGGTAATGCATTACCAGCTCAAGATACCAGTCAAGATTGGAATTTAGTTTCTAACACTGTTTCAGGTAGCAACAGAACCATTGTTGCAACAAGAGCTAACAATACTGGAGATTCTAATGATCATGTCTTTAGCGCTTCAGCAGGTTCACTATCGGTAATCTATGCTAAAGGTAGTTCAACATCTTATGCCTACCATGGAGGTAACAGAGGATTTACAACACTTAGTGTAACTCTAGGAATTTCTGAAAACAAATTATTAAGTTTTGAGATGTATCCAAACCCTGTATCAGATGTATTAAACATTCAGTTGCCATCGGGTACTGATAAAGCAGAGGTTGGTGTTTACGATTATACAGGAAGATTAGTTTCATCCAAAACTATTTCATCAAATGATTCTACGTTAGATGTTCAAAATATTTCTAAAGGAATTTACATCCTTAGAGTAACTACCAATACTAAAATTGGAGTACAAAGATTTATAAAAAAATAATAGTTTTATTCTAAATAGAAACCGATTGTGAAAACAATCGGTTTTTTTTATCCCTTTTTTAAAGTTAGTTTTGTAAAAAATAGTCCCTTAAGAGAAAAACATGAATTACATACTTTTTGACAGTGATGTTAGAAGCT